>TARA_B100001057_G_scaffold159008_1_pt1 | contig 37004 bp, 30 predicted proteins | sample TARA_B100001057 | Tara Oceans TARA_B100001057 (sample SAMEA2621839) | marine metagenome | biome: marine biome (ENVO:00000447); feature: surface water layer (ENVO:00002042); material: "saline water (ENVO:00002010), including plankton (ENVO:xxxxxxxx)" | depth 5 m | reverse complement strand
CTCGACCCTCAAACCTAGAACCGCGACCCGAGAACCTTCACCCAAGAAACTAGAAACTTTACCCGAGAACTGCGACCTGAGAACCTAGGCCAAAAAGAAAACCCCGAGGGATTATGGCCACTCGGGGTTTGAGACGTTCAACGTAATCAGAGGTCGTTGTTCGTAGGATAAGCTTGAAACTAGGTATGCGGACGGGCACAAAGATTAGAACAGGCTTTATCGTCAATTTCCAAATTGTAAGGAGCGCTGGCTCCCGCGGTTGAGGCATGTAAGCTGTTTGCTGTCAACGCCAACTAAAGTATAAAAATCTCCTTGATTGGTCAAGTAAGTAAACCGGTGGCAGACCTTATATTCTGTTATATAAGTGTTAAATCACGAGGGCTTTTGTTGTCGTATTTCTGAAATAAAAGACACAATAAAATTGTGTTTTTGTAGCTGGAAAAGTTCGTCACTTGAAAGCACTTACACACATTGTCAGTGTGTGCAAAGAAACGTAAAAAAGGCGAAAAAATTTTTAAAAATTTTTTCGCCTAAGGTTATGCCTGATTGATTAATGAGCGTTTAATTGAATGTTCAGTCCATAATACTGAATAACTAATCGGTTTTTCGAATCGCGTCCCACGACTTGGAGAAACTGATAAAGCGTACTGAGCTCTTTGGTTCGACGATAGAATTCACCTTCATCCACGACAGCCCCGTTTTTAAATTCGCGAACAGATGCGGCGTAGAGTGTATATAAATCCCTACCCGCTATAGAGGGGAGCGACTTAAGCTCATCAATCAACTCGTCTTTTGGTAGGGATTTAAGCACCGCTATCATAGAATCATCAGACAATTCAATATACCCAGAGGCTTCGAAGAAGTATCGAACGTTATTATTCATCTGTCCGAGCTGGCGCACGAGCTCATGATGTGAGTCGGGTAAAGTGTAGTCGCGATTGTTGACCAGTCTCGGATAAGCGCGTAAGGCCCACGAGATAATCTTGTCCTTTTCTTCGGCAACAATTTTGTTACCAATATCCAGCTCTCGATTTTCAGGGGGAATAGGTCTTTCCGTATTGAGTATCAACCAGCGTCGAGTAAATCCTTCGGAGAAATCTTTAGTTTTTGGCAGATGGTTTGAGGCGAACCAATGTGTAGCCATCGGTTGCAGGGTGTTATGTTGGTTGATGTTTCGCTTAAGCGTGACTTCTTGGCCATCAACAATATCTTTGAAGCGCTGGCTGTTGATAGGTTCGTTTTCAGAGAGTTCGCCACACAGGTTTAGTAGTTTATTCGATAGCGCGGCCAGCGCGTCGTTATCTCCCCACTTGTTGGGTGGGAGTGAAACGCGCTTTTGTGGTGGTACCAGACCGCGAATGATATTGAGTATCTGGCTCTTTCCTGATTTTGGCGTGCCGTGAAGTAGGATGGCCCGTTGGAAAAGTGTACCGGTGTTGAAGAACGTCGCGGCCATCGCTTCTTGCAAAGCCATAATGTTATCGCTCTCGTCGTCTGAGGTCCAAATCTGGGTGATAAATTTATATAGCTTTTCCGGTGGGTAAACTTGGTCTGGGTTGAATGTAAATGGCAACGTATACGTTAGCCCCATATCTGGGTCGTGGGGTAATAGTTGAAGTTGGGAATTTACAAACCCGTTGTTGAAGTTCACACCTACAGAATTGACGCGTCGAAGGGGCAGGGCCAGTTTATTTTTGATGGCCGTAATAATCGTATTGGTGTTACGCGTACCCTTGTCTGTGAAGTTCGAGGGAAAGTAGGTGTTGATGATATGGCTTATTTCATGGTCTTCTACTGGTTCCCAATGCGTGCCTATCCAGCGACATAATCTCTGGGCGTCGATGGCCGCATCATAGCGATGCTCGGTTTGACTTGAGAGAAACTGTGTGACGATAGACACGATGGCAGGTAGGTCTATCACGCCTCGCGCTTGCTTCCTTAGGTTGGTTATCTGACTATCCATCTTCGTCATGTTTAGCTTCATCCCAGACTGTCGCGAGATATATCGCTTGAGCTGGTCTACTTCAAGTTTGGTTACCGTGAATGAGCGTGCGATTTCTTCCATGGCCGACTGGCATGCACTCAACATTTGGGTTTCGTTGCCTATGGCATCGGACATTTTATCGTAAACGTACTTCTGAAGGCCTTGATAGGTGTATTGCGCGTCTTTAGAGGTGAACGGAATCGCGTATCTGTCCCTTAAATTAGAGCCAATATTGACGTCCCAGTGGGGCGGAAGGCGAAGGTTGTAATACATACGCACTTGGTGGATAAGTGAGTAGAAGGTCTGGAAATAGGCGTCTTTTTGATGATTTGGTGGTATTTCGGCAAAATTCTGCGAAAAACTGTCATAAAGTGCGTCAATTTCTTGCAAAACGGGCAAAAGGTACGTGTTTTGGTCGCAATTTAGTAAAAAATCGTAGCAAAAATGCGTCAGGTAAGAGCGCATAGTTACGTCCAATTGGCCGAGAGTGTGTAATTTTGTCCTTGCTTCGTGCTGATATGGCTCTTTTTGAAACTCCACATCCGGCATAATCTCCTGCAACACATCCATGATGTGGTGTGGTTCAAATACCGGTAAGTTATCTACGACGTCTTTGGTCGGTACCTGAGTTGGTGAGCTCAGTACCACAAACGCGTCTTCCGCCAAGAATGAAAGCAACCGTCCCTCGAGGCCAGAGCCAAGAACCGCGAATGATTTTAATGATTCACTACAAGGCGAAGGTGCCGGCGCTTTAAAAATCATGTAGTGACTATTTGATTCAGAGACCAGCCAAAAGCTTGAAGGAAGCTTATGCGAAAGTGAAAGCTTTAAATCGGATTGTTTATGATCGAGCCTTACCGCAACAAGACAATACTCACTCTCGTCTTTGAGGGCCTGACCTAAAGCCACGCCACAAAGCTTATCCGCATGTGTCGCTTGCCAATTCTTTTGGTGTAACTCCTGGGTGGCTTGCTGGATTTTGTCACTGGGGATAGCGGGGAGCTTTGAAGTTTTAAACAACGGAATCGTTGGCACACCCACAGCAAATAAGGCTTTCGATAATAAACTATACATGCGGTTACTCCTGATTAAGTACGAGTTGCATTTCGTCGATAAACTCAGTTTTTTGCTGCGGTGTTAGATAGCGCTCCATGCTATCGAGGATAAACGTTTTGAATACACCAAATTGTTTTATACCTGAGGCCCGTTCTTGAACATCGAGGATTTTTTCCATCAGTGACACCATGGTACGAAACGTACTGGTCATTTCGCTTGTGTCCCCGTGGTTGAGCGAGTTTTTGAAGGTTTTCATATCTCGATACAGTTGCAACGCTTCCGTCTCGAAATCTGGAATAGACTCTAAATCCTCTATTTCTGAGTCTGCAACGGTTATGCCAGCGTCGGTTTGAATGCTAAAAAGCGCAGTAAGGAATTCTATCTCGTTGGGCTCGTAAGGGCAGTCTTCATCGTCGAGGTAGGTTGGGTCGTCTTGAATTAGTTTTTTCCACGTATTCAGCGTTGTGAAAAGGTTCGGGGTGAACTCAGGATAGAACTTGGGTGTTTTCATCGTCAATCTCCGCTTTGTTATAGGTTAAATATCATACCGCAAGATTGCCTGTATAGTCAGTAAAGCGTAATCTATTCGGAAAATAGATTAATTGACGATAATTGAGGTAGCTGTGGCTAATCAGTTTTTAATGGATTTGTACTCGACTGCAGAAGGCCGGTACAACAAAGATTCGAAAGATATGACGCATGGGGATTGGATGTGTGCGAACACTTCACTTAACAAGCGACCTTTTAGTTTCGAGCGCTATCCCTTCCAAAAACAGATTGCCGATGATATGCACCCCAGCCTCGATTGTATAAAGCCCTCTCAGGTTGGTCTTACCGAAATACAGATTCGTAAAGCGCTGGCGATATTAAGCCGAATCCCTAACACCTCTTTGATTTACACCATGCCGAATGAGCGGATGTTTAAGCGTATTTCAAAAGCGCGTATCCAACCGTTGATTAATTTTGATAAAGCTTTTAGGCAAGAGAGTGGGGACAAGACCAAGCAGTCTATGGACCTAATGAGGATTGGTACCAGTTTCCTTTACGTTACCGGCTCTGCAGAGGCCGACGCCACGAGTATCAACGCGGACTTTGTTTTTAACGATGAGATTGACTTAACAGACCCGTCAATGTTGTCACTCTTTAACTCTCGTCTACAAGGTTCCGATCATCGTGTTAACCAGCGTTTCAGTACCCCAACTTATGAAGGGGTAGGCGTAGACAGAGGATACCGAAGAAGTGACCAGCATGAGTACGTGATTAAGTGCCGTTGCTGCAACCATTACCAAATACCCGTATTTAGCCGAGCGTTCGTCGAAGTCGATGGCCTACCCGATGATTTGGAAAAATTTGAAGATATCTCAGATAACCTTATCGACTCTGGCCAGCTCGATATTCAATCCGCACGCGTGGTTTGTGAAAAATGCCGGAAGCCCCTAAACCTTGCTGACTATGAAAACCGTGAATGGGTGGCTAAATACCCGAGTCGGGTGCTCAACCGCGGGTACCGTATCCGCACGTTCTCTACCCACAGACTAGACCCTCAATATTGTTTCGCTCAGTTATTTGATTACAAATCGAATGATAACCTGAAGGGCTTTTACAACACGGTTAAGGGTGAGCCCTACAACAACGAAGACCAGAAGCTTTCGTTAAGCCAGATAAAACTAGCCATGGGAAGCCCAGCTATCCCAGAGCCAAGACAAGGTGAACCACACTTCATTGGTATTGATATGGGGGTAACGTGCTACATCGTTGTAGGTTGTGGTACCGACCCTAGAAAGATGCGGATTATTTTAGCCACTTACTGCCATATAGACCAATTACGGGGGTTGGTTAATAAGCTAGATGAGCAATATCATTTTGTTGGGGGAGGCTTGGATAGGTACCCTTATACACCTACCAGTAATGATATCCGTAACGGTAGCCTCGGGCGAATTATGCCGGTGCACTACACGAAAAGTAAGGAAGTTGCTGAAGAGAAGAATGCACTCGGAGAAGTGGACTATATCAAGGTGAACCGTACCGATATGCTAGACCATGTGGCCACAGGTATAAGAAACTTAACGTGGTCGATTGAAGGTTACACCAGCAACCAAGACAAAATAGAGTCTCATCTTCAGGATATGATCAGAGAAGAAGTCGAAGAGGAACAAGCCGTTTGGGTTAAGCTTTCGGGTAAAGACCACTTCTTCCACGCAATGGCCTATCTCGCCGCAGGGGTCTCGTATAAAATTATAAAAGACGGTCTTGAGGGCTGGGTGAATGTGAATACCGATTTCTCTAACGCTGGCCACGGCGGAGGTATCCTTCTAGGCCAACAAGATAATGATATCTTTGGCACAACCGACTTAATCGGTTATTCTTCCAGCAATAACCCGACAAAAATAATTCGTCGGTACTAACAATTTGGGAAATTGACGATGGCCGTAACAATACTTAGCAAGCTCAAGGTAATTGTGCCTAATCGGTTTAAGCCGAAAGGGAGTACACAAACTGCGACCTATAACGCAGAGAACAACACAGAAGTCCTATCGCTCCCAGATTATCGGGAACACCTAGAAGATATCTATTCAAGTCGAGTTTCGGATAATTCACAAACACTCATTATGAAGCTTGTTAAGTCCGACCCTGATGCGTCAGCCGCATTAGGCGCATATCTAACTACGGCTGGGAGCTCTATCCCGTATATTGTTGTAAAAGACCCAGATGGGGCGATTGACCGCGATGGCGCCAAGATAGTTAATGAACTTATTGAAGCCTTAGAGACCCGCCGCGACTACTCTAAAGGTTATTTAAGACCTAAGACTCTGCGAGAACTATCAGAAGAATTCCGCTACATGCTATTAGCCCGAGGTGGTATAGGCTGTGAAACGGTATTTGGGGATCAACTTCAATTAACTGAGCTTCGCAATATCGATATGGCCAGTATTCGATGGCAAGAAAAAGAGCCTGGGAAAATGGTGCCATGGCAAGACCAAGGGGGCGGGGACCCAATTAAAATGGATATCCCTTCTTTCTTCGTAGCTTGGTACCGAAAATCACCTATTGAAGCTTACGGCCATAGCCCCTTCGTTAGTGCAATTAATACCATGGCAGCAAGGCAACAGGTGATTAATGACTTGTATCGAATCATGCAAGTTACAGGGTTCCCGCGAATCGCTATCAAGGTACTTGAAGAAGTCTTGGTGAAAAATGCCCCTGCGGATGTTAAGGTCGATCCACAAAAACTAAGAACCTATATTTCTCAACGCCGCCAAGATATTGGAGGCGCGTTTGCTTCGCTGCGCCCAGACCAAGCGATGGTTCACACCGACAGTGCTGAAGTTTCAATGCTTAATGAAAAGAACCCAGCGACGGGTATTAAAATTCAGGAAGTGATTGATACGCTTAACGCCCAAAACCAAGCAGGGTTAAAGACGATGGCCACTGTACTTGGTCGGGGTGAATCTGGTGTAAATACCGCTACAGTTGAAGCGAACTTGTTTGCCAAAGCTGCCGATAGCTTGAATGAACCTATCGGAGAAATCTTAGGCAGCATGCTTACGATGGCTTTACGTATGCAAGGCTCCGAGAGTCGAGTTATTGTCAGATTCCCTAATATTGATTTGCGTTCGGAGCTTGAGCTAGAGGCCCAATTGAACTTGAAGTCAAACCGCTTGCGAACCGACCTAAGTGATGGGTTGATAACCGACGATGATTACCATATTGCCATGTACCGTCGCATTAGACCGGACTCCGTAGCTGAGCTAAGTGGAACGGGGTTTATTGGCGGCGCTATGGAAGTAGAAGCAGAAAAAGTAAGCCCTAATTCTGACCCACAAGGACGTTCTGTTAGTCGTGCTTCAGACAAAAGTGCAAAGTCTAACGCTAACCAGTCTTAAGGTTAATTTTTAATCGGGCTTGGCAACGCGATTGAAAAGCCCTAAGATAATCGAAAATTTGGATGGAAATTGACGATGGCTAAACGGCTAACCCTCACTGAGCGTATCAAATCGCTTATCACCGCAGCCGCGGGTGATGAAATAGACTTTTCGCAGATTGCAGCGTATGAGAGCGTTGCGGCATCTACTCGTCCAATCAATCAACCAAGCACAGCCTACCATGGCGCACAAATGACAGAAGGCTTTCTGTCACAGATGGCGGCGTACTACAAAGAAGAAAGTGTCCCTATTCAGGTCATGCACAATGGTCAGATGCTACCAGTAGGTAAGGTGTTTGCCGCAGATACCTATAGCGCGGATGAAGGACACACGGACTTAAACGTTCTTTTCTATGTCGATGCTGAAGGCCCTTACGCCCGAGATATTGACCTTTCTATTCTAGATGAGGTTTCTGTCGGGGCAGCTCCCAATCACGCGTACTGTTCTGAATGTAGTTTCGACTACATGGCCGAAGGCAACGAAATGAGTTTCTGGTTTCGTGAATGTGATAACGGCCATCGAATCGGTGAGAACGGAACCCACCTTCGCTTAACCGACCTCCGTGCTTGGAAAGAATTATCACTCGTGAACAAAGGCGCGAGTAATAAACCGAAGATACTTGGCTCTGCCAAGCAACGTCTGGGCAAAGACGCATATAACCAGCTTGCCGCTTCAAGTTCTCCTGAAGCCGTACAGTACAGTTATATGACTTGCTCCCCCACTCAAAGTGAAACAACAGGTGAAACTATGGATTTATCAGCTTTAACAAACCAAGTTTCTACGTTGTCCGCAGCTAACGGCAAGCTAGAAGTTAAACTCGAAACGGCAGAGGCAGCGCTTACCGCTTCTCAGTCGGAAGTTGCCGCGCTGAAAGGACAAGTAGAAGAACTAAATACGAAGATTGAAAATGGTTCTGAGACCAAACTTCAATCTGATCTTTCAGCCGCTCAAGCGCAACTTGAAACGGCGAACAAAATTGTCGGCGTGTTCGATGAACAACTAAAACTAGCTGTAGTTGCAGCGGGTTTAACGTTGGCAGACGACGCCAGCGCGGACGATAAAATTGAGCTATTAAAACAAGCTCAAATTAAACTGGCAGCAATCCCACGGGGTGGTGTTGGCAAAGGTGCGGATACACCGGTAGCTGACGACGTTCTGGTGCTTACTGCCGCGCATAACAGTGCGTTTGTTTCTAATCGATAAGGGGAAGAGTCATGCAAATTGGCGATTTACAACATCAAGGTATCCGCACTGAATCCGCGGCAGCGTCATTCTATTTGGATACCTCTATTACAGGCTTCGACGCCATTGGTAAGCCTGTTTCTATTACCGGTAATTTTACGGTGGGTTTCGGATCAGCAGACGATGAGATTCTAGGTTATCTCGAGTCTTATGAAGACCGTGATGTAGAAAAAGTAAAAATGGGTGCGGTTTCTTGGCATATGTGCGCGGTTTTTGAATACGCCGGTACAGCCCCAACCGTAGGTGGCAATGTTGTATCAAACGGTGACGGTAAGGTAAAAGTTGCCGGAGCTGGGGCGGGTCGCAACGTGGTTGTTGCCGCCGTTGATACCACCAACCAAACGGTATCGGTAATCTTCCGTTAATTCGGAAGATTCTCACCGCAAATAAAAATTTGGAGATTGACGATGCAAGCAGCAAATCTTAGTCAGATTAAACGCGCCCCACTTAACGTGGTTTTAGCGGGTATTAATAGTGAGCACAGCGACGAATCTATTCGCGCTGGCGTAAAGCTGGTACAAGCAGCAAAACAATACGGTATTAACGTTCGTGATTACCTAAACCTAGCAGTTGACGTTCGTGCGTCAAATGATGCTGAGTCTGGTAAAAACTTCCGTTTGGATAATGGTAACTTTATGACCGGCTATCAAGCGGCGATCGTAGAGTTGAACCTTCCGTTCAAAAACGCTTTTGAGCAAGGCATTACACTTCAAGCTGCAGCGGATACTTTCAGTGCACGCCCAGGCTCTCGCGCACTTTTCCCAGAAGTTATCGATGATATGCTTCAGTGGAATACGCGCCAAGATATGTTCGAATCAACGGCACCTATGGTTGCACAGACCCGAACTATCACGGGCCACGAGCTTATTACCACCGCAATTTTTGACGATCAAGGCCAGCTAAATACTTCGCCTATCGCGGAACTTGCGAACATTCCGATGCAGACTATCAAAAGCTCTGAGAAGTCGGTTAAGTTCTTCAAGCATGGTTCAGGTATCCGTACCTCATACGAATTTGAACGTCGTGTGAGCCTAGATATCCTGACTCCATATGCGGCCCGTATTGCGCGTAACAAAGAAATCAGCAAAGTGAAGATGGCTACCTCGCTATTGATCAATGGTGATGGTGTTCACGAAGCGGCAGAAGTGGTTGCAGCCTCAGCCTATAAAGATTGGGATGCTGCTAAAGGACTTAAAGGTAACTACGTGGCATTAGCGGACTTCTTGGCCCAGCGTGCGCGTAAAGGTGTTCCTGTGGATACTATCGTAGGTAACTACGATATGTGGTTAGAACTGTTCCTAATGTTCTTACCAACTCAACCTAACGGTAAGTCTACTTCTGAAATTCTTCAGGAGAACGGTGGTCCTCGCGTGGCTCTGGCCATGGACTTCTTAAGCGGTGTTAACTTCCATATTTCAAGCTCAGCCCCAACTGGTAAGCTGATTTGTTATTCAAAGGCTGACACGCTGGAAGAACTTATCGAAGCCGGTTCTGTACTGTCTGAGTCTGAGACAGCAATCAAGAACCAGTCGATTACTTACGTGAAGACTGAGAACTCAGGTTATCGCCTAGTTTACGGTGATACTCGCGTAATCTTCGATACCACGACCTAACCAACAATAGCCCCCTTAATTAAGGGGGCTACTTGGAGAATCAACTAATGAAAATGATCTTAGCTAAAACCACTAAAAATTTTATGCTAATGACGCGTTTCGGAATTATTGAAGCGTTCCGCCCTTCGGTAATTGGCCATTGCACGGAAGTGGACCAGTTTGTTTCACAGCAGCAAATAAAGGTGCTGGATAACGACTTGCCAGATAACGCCACGGATGAAGAGTTCAAAAAGTTCTTTGACGATCACGATGGTGACTGGGAAACCGCACTGGAAAATTTCAAGCTGAGTCTTGAAGGCATTGAAGAGAGTAAGGAAGACTCGGGTGAAGGTGATAAGGACGATTCTGGCGAAGGTGATAAGGAAGACTCTGGCGAAGGTGATAAGGAAGACTCACCAGAACCAGCACCGGCACCAGCCCCTAAGAAAACCACGACTCGCACAACTAAAGCGAAGTCTTAAGGAACAACCATGTTAAGCGTCCCAAATAACGAAATGTTAATGCTGACCGAGTTTCAAATAGGTGACTACACCTATTTGCCGGACTTTGGGACCGTAAGTGTCTCCCTCAAGGACCAAGAGGGCGTTGAGGTACATTCGGTGGATGTACCTTTTGATGCTGATTACAGCATCCCTCAAGATATCCTGAAAGTCAGCAGCAGTGATATCTTGAGCTTTTTTAAGTTGACGGTTAAGTTCACTAGCGAAAATCGCCAACGTATTTATACGGATATTGTTCGGGTTCATATGGATTTTATGTTTACATCCACACCTTCGAATCTAAGAACCCTTATCGGGCTATACGAAGAAGAACTCCCTGATAGTGAGATTGATTTTATTTACTCGTTCAATGAGCTGGTAAATGAACTTGGCCAAGGCCTACTTGAAGATACAAACGCTCGTATCAACAAGTTAATTTTGCTACATGAAGCTGTGCGCCACCTTCCTGCGTTAGGACTGAAAACGCTAAAGTCTAATGAAATTGACGACACTAAGAAGTCTCGACTATCAAATATTGATATAAAAGCCGTGCAGGACTCTATTACCTCTCAGTACTGGGCTCACAAATTAACGTTTGAGTCCGTGGCTGAATTCCCTCAAGCCCCACTACTTGAGTTTGTGAGCCGAACCGACCCATTCACAGGTGAGGACGCATGAATATCTTCACCCGATATACTTCGGGGAATCTTAATTTGGTTGCACGTACTACGCAGCCGAATGAGAGTTTTAGAAGTCTGGTACCCGTTAGGTCCTTGGTGCATATACCAAAGCGCTTCAGGGTTAAAGCAGGGGATATTATTCGTAAGAATGAACACACAGCCTTCCTACTGGCCGAACACCATGCCTACGGACTAAATAACGTTTTCCTTGGATTGGCTATTAACGCTGAGGTTAATGTTACCTATTCTATTCGCGTCCGCCATCCTGTAACGGGGTTGGAGACCAATGGCTTTAGTACTGAAAGTGAAACCCTTTCCTGTGTACAGGAAATTGAAACCCCCACTGAGGTAAAAGGTCTTACGGTCTCACAGGAGGTCTTTTACTTTGGTTCTAAAATCCCCAAGGATGCCAAGATAAATGGCCGAACCGTAACTAAGGTTATGCCTGTTTCAGGAATTTACCGCGTAGAGGTGTAGGCCGTGTCGGTTACCGCTGATTTTCAAGCCCAGTTCGAAGCTCTAGTTACAGGTTTAACCGAAGGGGAAACCGCTTTTGTTCGAAGTGAGATAGAGTCGGCCACCGTTGCTTTTCTGAATAATGTTTTTACTTCTCTTGCTGCAATGATAAGCGCTATGTCGAAGGAGGCGGAGGTAATTGGCTACGCGCCGAATGCTTTTGGCTATGAGGGAACAAGTAAACGAATAACCTCACGATGGCAAATTCGCAAAAATATAGGCCTAGGTAAGAAGCCTTTAACTCAAGAGCCGATGTTGTTTAGGGGGCTCAGTGAGAAAAAAGGTAAGACTTCTCTAGTTCAGTTGCTAAGACGATTAGGCAGCAATAATGATGTTGGTGCAAAGCTTTATACGGGACTGGGGGGGCTTTCTTTGTCTCCGGTTGCTACGGGTTCCTCCGCTTTAAAGCCTGGGCTCAAGTTTTCAAAATGGGCTGGTAAAGCTTATAACCCTAGAACCCGAGAGTATGTGGCGTGGAAAGATGCCGTGATCCCTGCGGTAAATCATTACTTGAGACAAGGCGCGGTTAGAACCAATACAGGTGCAAGATTAGGTCCCAACTCTAGAGTCTCGGTTGAAGGAAGACGAGGCCAGATATCCGCACAACGTGCCTTGGTCGAGGGGTTGGCCAGTGCAGGTATCAACGTTAGTTTTCTATCTAAACTCAACAGCTTTCTAGGTGCTAAATCGGACTTTGATGAACTGGCCGATATACTTGAAACGTTAGGCTTAATTGACCAAAAGGAACGAAACAAGATAGGTCATTTGCATAAGTACAAGCATGCTATTTTGTTACCTTACTTTGGCGCCTTACTTTCTAGTACAGGAAAAAATTCTTTAACCTCTTACCTACAACGAGAAGGTGTCCTTTAAATGGCCCAGTATATAAATATCCAAGCCTCTCTACTTCGCTTCTGCAGTGATAATGCAAAGCTATTGCGTGCGCTTGTCGGAACTGAATTTAAGAGCCTCAACCTCGATGCCTTTTCCAATGAAGATGAGTTACCAGAAGGGGACTTTATTGGTATTGAGGATTTAGCAGTACAGTCGGGCACGGACGATATTCCGCTAGACACGCTTTCTGCGGCAGTAACTATTAGTACGGTATCGGACACTAACAATATGCGACTAACCAAAGTCGTAGATCATATTTTTGAGTGTTTAAGGCCAACGAAAACCTTTACGCTTTTTGATGAGACTACAGGGGCTAGAAGGGGAAATATTACGTGTATGAATATGACCCAGATTCTTCCAGTTCAAGACGGAAAAAATTCTCGGGTTATTCAGTCGATAATTTTTCAAGCCTCAGCTTTAGATGAATCGACAAAATGAGTAAGTCCTAAGTCCTTCAAGCTTGCGCAAACAGCGATTTGAAAAGCTTGTTGACGGGTGTATAGTGTTCGTTGGCAGTACTGATCAAGACGATTCAAAACTTTTTTGGGTAGTCTTAAGGTAAAGCTTTTTGATGATGCCGACTTAGGAACAACACGCATATCGATTGGACTTAAGTTATTGTGTAAAAAGTGGTCTAATAAGACGCGCAACTTGTCCGCATCCGATTCACCTTCAATAGGTGCTCTGGCTGCGGTCACAAAAATGTTCGTGGGTGTGATGATTGAAATTGGTGTAAGTTTTGCCATGTTTCATCCTCCTTCAGCAAGGTATCAATAATAACCTAAAATTTGGAGATTGACGATGGCTGGTGAAGCTAAAACAACTGATTTTATGTTGGGTACTGCCACTGTAATGATTGGTAACCCAGAAGACCTCTATAAACTAAACCCAGAAGAGCATTCTGTGGGCCTAGTTAAGAATTTCACAATCGAAGCAACCAAGGAACGTTCTGACCTTACCCAAGGCCGAACTAACGATGTTGTTTTCACACTAACAACGGGTGCCACGACTCGAGGCACATTCGAAATGTACGAATACACCGAAAAGAACCTTGCGTATGCGTTGGGTTTAGACGGTGGGGAGTTGGTATCTCCTGAAGGTGATGCCCACGTAGTTAAGACCACTGCGGCGTTTTCAGGTGGAACGGTATCTCTAGAACTCAATGATGGTACGGGACAGGATATTAAAGCTGGTAGCGTGGTTAGTGTTCGCGATCCTATTTCAGAAAATATCGTTTTAGGAACCGTAACAAATGTTTCAGGACTAACCTCCGGCACGGCAGCAACCGCTACTATCGAAGTGGAAGTCCCAGACTCTACTATGGCATGGTCGGTCCCAGCAGGCTCGTATGTGTCTATCGTTACGGTACTTGATGTGGGCTCAACGGATGTTGACCGAGACTTTGCGGCTAAGGTTCAAGGCCAGCTAGCTAACGGTAAGTGGATCACACTTCTTATTCCTAAGATGCGTGTTTCTTCAGGTCTTACTATGGCATTTGGTACCGACAACTTTGGTAATACACCATTTGAGTTTACGCCACTTAAAGTTACACCTTCCGATACTTACTATGCACCTTTCAAAGGTACCTCTGGTAAGTTGGTTCATGACTCAGTACAAAACGCATTGTCGTAAAACCCTGGGTTTAAAAACTGTTTAGAAGGCCTCTTCGGAGGCCTTTTTTAAGGAAATTGACGATGAGTGATAACCCTTCTGTAACCTTTAACATCAGCGTTAACGGCGAAGATAAAGAAGTTTTCATGAGTTTTGCGCTACTCAATACCATCACAGGGTACTTTAGAAATGCGGAAGAACTCGAACAAATCCTCTTAAATTCCGACGTTCGAGCGAGTGTAATTACTGAACTCCTATCTGAAAGAAATGAGACTGGCCGAATAACCCAGAATTTCGATATTAATAGAATGAAGGCAGACCCAGACCAAATACTGGACTTGCTGGAATGGGTATCGGAGCACGTTGAGACTTTTTTTATGAAGGCTCTACAAAGAGCCAAGCAACGAATGAAGAAGAAGCAGACCACTTAGAGGTCTTCAATTCTTGGTACCTAAAACTGTCGTTTGAAGAGCAGTTGTGTTTTGTTTTCGAAACTGTACCCAGCCAGCTACAGAAGATATTTTGGTCTCATAGCAACCAAGATATCAAAGTTAAAACCAAGCTAACACTTGGATTAAAGACTGTCACAATGACCCAAGAGTATGTGACGTTATTGAATGCCGCAGGGACTATCTTCGGTAAAAAAGAAAGTGGTTCAGGCAAGCCCAGACGTAAAACTACGAGCACGGTACCAAAAGATGAAATAGAAGCTGAGGCCCGAGCAAGAGCCGTTTTTGGGTAACAATTAGGGGAAATTGACGATGGCCGGCAGCAATGCATCCAATACAATTAGAAATACCTTACTTAATTTTACCGTCGATCCTAAATCCAAAAAGGTAATCGAGGAACTAACTCGCGAGTTTGAAAAGCTAGAGCGGGTCACACAAGCCGCTAGTCAACAACTTCAAGCCAACATTAAGGCCATTAAGGACACCCCACAGGGGCGCTCTGAACTCGCCCAGAACGCTAAGAATGAAGTTAACACTCAGCGCAAAATCTTAAGTGAGAACCAAAAGAATGCGCGTGCGTTACTAGATCAAATTGCCTTAACCCTTGGGAAGGGACTCAACCCTCAACAGCAACAGCAATTAGTGAAAGGGCTGAATCAAGCCTTTGGGGAAATTACAGGCCGCTTCACTAAACAGGCCCAAGCGCAAGCCAAGAAACAAGCAAAGGACCTTGCTGACTATTACGACCTTCAATTTCGTAAGAACCCTACCGTTCCAAAAGGAAGCCAGCTCTATAAGTCTCGAGTAAACACGTTAAACGAAAGTGAATTGCGCACAGGGATTCAAAGGCAAAAGCTTTTACGTAGTGGAGCACAAAGTGCGCTTAACGATGCGATTCGCTTAGGTGATACCAGTCTTGAGAAGAAAGCTCAAAATGCGCTTAAGAAGCTCGAGTCAGGCTTAGTCGCTGCGGAAGCAAGACTAAAGAAATTTACCGACGCTTCTAAAAAAGCAGAAGTAGCGCAAGACACGCAAGCTCGAACTGTAAGACGAACCCTTAAATCCTACAATGATGATGAGTTTCGATTAAACCCTACCGTAGCTAAAGGGCAGAAGGTTAAAGCGTCTCAAATCTCTACGTTGAACAGAACTCAACTAGAGGACGCTATTGCTCGGAATAAGGTTTACGAGAATGCCGCCCGTAAAGCGCTGAAGTCCAGTCTCGCGCCGGAGACGAGAAATAAAACGCTAGAGAATAACGCGGGTAAAGCGCTAAGAGAACTTGAAGAATCAACCAAGCTTGCCAAAGCACGATTAAAAGAATTCGCTGATGCTGCGGCCGAGGCCAAGCGTGCTGAAAAAGCAGCACAAAAAGCCCAGAGGCCCTCGACACAAGTAACCGAACAACAGCGTGTCGCTCGTCGTATTGAACAGATTAGACAATCGCAAACCAATCAGCGCTTAGATGGCGGAGCCCAGCTATTCAGAAACCAAGGGCAGTTACTTCGTAACTACGCTGTGATGGGCGCCGGTGTTGGTGGTCTTGCAACGTCCGCGACGTTCTCAACTGAGCTAGATAGACAGTTCAAACAACTTCAATCCATTGTGAACCTCACCAATGAGGAAATGGAAGAGCTGTCTAAAAACCTTATTGATGTTTCTGAAAAAACTAAGTTTACAGCCACGGACGTCGCAGATGCGGCCATAACGCTTGGTCAGGCTGGCTTAGGTCAAAATGATATCCAGAATGCGATAGAGGGAGTTACGCTCTTTGCTACCGCGGTAGGTTCTGACTTAAAAAGTGCCGTTGACCTCGCCACATCAACATTAGGGGTATTTAATAAAGACAGTTCGCAGATGATCAACATAGTAGACAAAATGACTACGGCTGTGAACAGCTCCAAATTGAACCTTGATAAACTTGCCTTAGGTCTTCAGTACTCGGGTAACTTAGCGGCCCAGTCTAATGTGACGTTTGAAGAAACGGTCTCCGCACTGGGCGCAATGGCTAACTCGGGTATCCGAGCTGGTTCGACCCTTGGTACCGGCCTTCGACAAATTATTATATCCCTGCAGAAACCGTCAGAGTCTTTTACCGAGATTGTACACAACCTCGGGCTCTCAATGTCTGACCTAGATATTACGACTCACGGTTTGATACCAGTAATGAAAACGCTGGCCGAGAGTGGTTTTACTGTCCGTGATGCTATGGAAAGTATGGAAGTGCGTGCAGCATCTGCATACGGAGCTTTTGCAAATAACATTAGCGTAGCGGAAGACCTAAGCGAACAAATGCGTATTGGTGGTTCTGCGGCCCGTGCGAACGACACGCAGATGGAAGCATTAGCTAACCAGTTAGACCGTTTGGGCTCTATCAGTAAATCGATTGTCTACGAGTCAATGGAGCCACTACTAGACACCATTACCAAGCTTACTGAAAAGACCGCTGACTTTCTTTCAGTGGTAAGAGACCTCGGCCCCATTCTAAGCGCTTTAGCAGTACCGGCCTCGATACTAGGTGGCGTGCTGGCCACAAGGAGCGTTCTTCGTCTGGGCGCGGGGTTACTTGGCGGCGTGGATATGCTGACCGGAGGAAAAGGTAAAGGTAGCACAATCTCTAGGCTTGCTAAGGTTGCCACTGGTCGGGGATTAGGTACCGCGGCGGGGTTCGCCGCTCGTGCAATACCTGGGGTTGGTCTTGCTACTGCCGTAGGTACCGCAGGGGTTTACGGATATCAGTATCTCGATGGCCGAGCCCGAGCTAATGACCGTGTTGATAGCACGCAAGCAGCCTTAAACCGTGGTACCTCTGAAACTAAGGTTTATGAAGACCAGCTTAAAAAAGTTGGGTCGGCTATCGATACGCTTATCTTAAAGCAAAATGACCTTACGAATAATGAGTCTCTTCAGCGCGAGATACGTCGTCTTAACGATGAGTTTCGCCAGCAAGGGTTGTACATTGATGATTCGATAGACAGCTACGACAAGCTTATTACCAAGATGAAGGAGTTTGAAGACGCTACTCGGGATGGAGTGGGGTACCTTCAGAACCAAAACCGGAATAACTTTGTTGACAACTCGGAAGCTAAATTAAATGAGTTGTTTTCAATCGGCTTTTTCGATTCATCTGAACGCAGACTTCTAGCCGAAGAGAAGGGAACGGATGTTAGCGTTGGTAGCGGTAAAACCGCGACCCAACGTGGCCGTTTTGCAAGTCGAGGAAATGTTTATAGAAGTCTGATAGATACAGCGCTGCCGAATTTTGGGGATGATCTTGCGGGTATCAACGAGCTTATTCGCAACATTAACCCTCAAGAGGCCGGTGCTTATGGCCGTGCACAAGAGGCACGCACGCAAACACAAGCATTGCAAAGCCAGTTATTTAATATCCTAAATCAATCTCCGCAAGAACTAGATTCCCTAATGCAGCAATTTGGCCTATCCGGTGATGCACGGGATAAAGCCGAAGAGTATATAAACAACCTTGCTCAAGAAATGCTTAATCGAGCGAACACGTTGCTGGAAGTGGAGAACAACCAGAAACAATACGATTCGTTAGACCCGAGTATCAAAGAGGAAGAGCGAAAAATTGCCCAAGTGGTAATTAAGAATCGTCGCGAACTGTTAAATGATATCGCTGAGACCAGCGAGGAAATCAATGCGTTAACAGAGAAAAACAAAGACTACGAGACCAGTGACTACTTAGGCACATTCAAGGACATAAATACACTGGTTCGTGACCAGATAAAAGCCTTGCTAGAAGATGAGAAAGAGGCCATTGCGGAATTAGAAGCGCAAGGGGTTTCTAACCCTAGACTTGTGCTTCAGGAACAAGGCTATTACCAAGCCGCAGGGGAAGCGAGAGGTAAGCTTGAGCGCTCACTACAATCGGTTGCGAAGGATGCTAGGCCGGATGCTAATTTATATTACCCCGCACGACTGGCGGAGTTAGATAAAGAGCTGGATGTACTTCGTGATCAACTTCGCCAAGTTACGGACCGAGAAACTTCAGATGAAATAAAAACTAAGCTCCAAGAACTAAACCTTGAGCGAGAGCGTGTGGCCAATGAGCAAGACACTCTCTTTGCGGCCATTGATGGTAACTCTCCTGTCTCTGTTGCTCAGCGAGACAGAGAGCTAAATGCTCGGGTTACCTTAGGGAACCAAGAATTCGATACGATACAAGCAAAGACCTTTGCAAGAAGTCGTCTCGAACGTTCTATTGGTGAACAACAAGACCTAGACGTTCGTGATTTTAAATTGCTTGGTGATGATGATGAGTTATCGCGTCTCTTAACTGATGTTATTGGTACGGAACAAGGTGAGATAAACAATGCTTTGGCCAAAGCACGGCAAGAAGCTGAAAAACTAAGAACCCAAGCGGAAGACACCCGCTATGAAGCCCAGCGCTATATTGATATCTCAAACAATGAAGGCTACACCGACGAAACCCGAGAGCGTGCCGCGGGTATTGCTAACGATATTGAGAGCCAAGCAGTACAACTAGAAAAAGAGGCGATCGCTTTAGAAGAACAAGCCGTTCGACAAGCGAAAGAAGCCTTAATGGATTTTGCTAATTATCTTCAAGAAACCATTGTTGATAACCCCGCGCTAACGGATGGCCGCTCTAAAGCGAAAACAAGAAAGTCTATTGAAGGAATTGAAGGGCAAAATATTAGTCTTGACTCTAATCTTGAGGACCTTTCACAAGCTTCTAAAGAAGCGGATCGTGGCCTACGGGAATTTAGAGACCAGATGGGGGACACGGTTCGAAAGATAAATCAGAGTATTTATGAAAGTGACCAGTTTCGCCAAACTCAAGCCGCGATTTATGGCACGCAGTATTCTCCTCTGGGGGAGCAAGGGGTTGATGAAACCTACGGAGGTCGAGGAGGCAAAGGTGTAGCTTCTCAGTTCGCTAACGCGGGTTCCTATATTGTTGATGAAGTTAATAGTAGTTACGAAAACTTTGACGTCTTAACCCAAATGACGATGGAAGCGACGGAAGCTGCTAAAGGTTTAGGTGATGCTTTTGGAGCAACGTTCGCGGATATCATTACAGGGGCCAGTGACTCAGAAGACGCATTCAGGTCATTAGGGGTAAGCATACTTACGGAAATGGCCAATATCGCGACCCGCGCTTTAGCTAACCAGTTAATAATGTCACTCTTCTCCGGTCTCGGCCTGATGGGTGGAGGTATGGGCGGCGGAATGGGTGGTTTCTTTGGTGGCGGGATGTTTACTGGTGGTCCAGTAATAGCCGGTAGTTATAAGACTGGGGGATTAATTACCAGTGGGATGTCTACTCGAGATTCAACCTATGCCAAAGTGAGTCGTGGTGAGTTTGTTCTTCGCAAAGCGGCAGTAGATGCTTTAGGTCTAGAGACGGTCAAAGCACTCAACTCTGCAGACCCTAATAGTGTCAAAGATAAAGAAATGATGAATAGCAATGCTACCCAGGCTATGTCGGCATCAAATAGTGAAGGCGGCGGCGTTGTTAATGTTTACGTGGTAAGTGAGAAGCAATTACCACCTATGGGGCCAAACGATGTGAAAGCTATTATTGGTGATGATATCGCGAGAGACGGTGAACTTGCTTCACTGGTAGCACAGGTAGCAATGAGGACTAAATAATGTCATTGGAACAGTTTAATTTTATTTACCATAAGGTCTCTCATCGTTATAGGGACCGCTCAACTAAGTTGACCTTAGGTAATCAATGGGACTATGTAACTAAGCCTACGGCCCCTGTTAGCAGGATATTTACATTGAAATATTCAGTAATGAAATATTTTGAAAATCCCCAACTTCTAGGTCCAAAGGAACGTCGGTATAGTGCTGATCATTTGGATGAGTTTTACCAACGTCACGAAACTTGGAAAGAGTTTATTTTTCAACACCACAAATTCGGGAATGTCGTGGTAAGGTTTGACCAACCCCTTGAGCTACCGGAAGGTATTACAGGGGGGGATGGCGCTATTGAACCTTTTACTATTACGTTGCGTGAGGTAGGACTTTAATTGATAAAATATTTATTAATTAATTTAAACAATATTATTGACAATAAAATTGTGAGTCCGTAGTATTGACCTCGGTTAGTAGTCCATGTGGCTCCTAATTATCGTCAATTTCCAAATCAACGCCTCAGCCTTGCTGGGGTGTTCTGTTTTTGGGCGCTTGAAAAATATTCAATCTATTCCTCTTTTCGGTATACTAGGCGAAAATTGAGGGAAATTGACGATGAAAGAACTTTCACAAGAAATTCAGTCTCAACGGCATTCGCTGACCCCTGAAGACTTAACCACCTATTTAGAAATCATTATCGAAGACACCGATGGTCAGCCGGTTATTATTCGTCTTACGGATAGAGAAACCCGTGACTGGAATGGTTCCACATGGGTACATTCACCTTTTAAAGTCTCTGGTATATCCAATAAATCCACCGGAGAGAAGAACCGTCCTAGCCTATCACTCCCCAACGAGGGGGGGCTATACAGTTATTATCTAAACCAAGGCTTGTTAGAAGATTCGGTGGTGACACGCTACAAAGCACTTCCTCACGAAAAAGGTGGCTCTCTAACGTCTCGCCACGTTTTTTATGTTTCTCACCCTAGTAATATTAGCTCGTCTATTCTCACCCTTCAGTTAAGAAGGCTTTCTGACGGTAATAAAACTAAGTTCCCCCCACGCAGATATATCCAGCCCGAATTTAGTACGGTAATAATATGATCAAAGAATTAAACACCTTTTGCGGCCATATCTACGAACAGGGTATTCAAGACTGTTACACCCTAATTAGAGATTTTTATAAAACTCGTTACCAGATGGAATTGACGAATTACGCGAGGCCGAACAACTGGATTCAAGACCCGAATTTAGATTTCTTTTCTAGGCTGTTTGAAAGAGAGGGCTTTGAGGACACGAATAATTGTCCGCACAAAGTGAGGTTCGGTGATGTATTAATGATGCGAATTGTCGGAAGTGAAGTAGTAAACCACGTAGCTATCTACGTGGGACGACAAAAGATCCTTCATCATTTGCAAGGCCGCGTAAGTGAAATCGTTGACTATGACGATAAATGGCGTTTTCGTGTGGTTCGTGTGGTTCGACACCCAGAGATTCAAAAAACCACGGATGCTGTAGCCCTTCACAATCTGCATAAAGGTTTACCTATTCACCTGCGTGCCAAATTACGGAGTGCTAAAAGTGAAAAAGTTGAGTGATTTATGGAATGAGAAAGCCGAGCGCTGTGGCTTTATTCTAAAGTCCGGTGAAATTGTTGAAGTCGATAACATAGCTGAAGATCCCAAGAATGAGTTTGAAGTCTCAGAGTCAGATTTTGAAAAGTACTACGAGGACACCGTGGCCTCGTGGCATTCACATACCGATGATTTTTCAAATCTTAGCTTATCAGACTACTACACCTTTTTAGCTCTTCCAGAATGGGACCATTGGATAGTGTCGAAGTACAAAGTGGTTAAATTCTCGGTGAAGTCTGAATGTGTAATTTTAGAGGAGGTAGTCCCTCATGGTGACAATTAATCTCGTGGGGTTTGGGGATACTATCCCTAAGGTTATTAAAACCGTTGCGGCCAATTATAGGGAAGCCCTTGAAGCATTAAAACTGCAAGAGCCTTTTAATCCGCGTAAGGCTAAGGTTCGCTATGTTTGTGAGATAGAGGGAATTAACTCTACGTTAGACTTAGATGAGGCCGTTAATGAAGGGGTAATGACCCTAAGACGCAAGCAAACACTTAAAACACTAAAAGGTTTTCAAGGTAGTGGGGGTAGTAATGGGTGGGTAAAAATAGTAGTCGGTATTATCTTAATATCGATAGCTATTATAGCCCCACCAATTGCAGTGGGATTTACGGCTTTAGGCTCTGCGGGTATGGTAAGTGTTAATGTTTTATTAGCTAATATTGGTTTTGCCTTAATCGTAGGGGGACTAGCACAGGAGCTCATGCCCACCCCCGAGAACAATACTTCAGAAGAAACCAGCAATACCGCAACGTCTTACCCTAACACCATACGTTCAGGTACCCCCGTGGCGATGATTTTTGGGCGCCATAGGTTCGGTGGCCACTTGTTCCAGTTTAATATTGAAAGTGTCGGTAGGTCTTCTGCAGATATTAGAAATTTTACTAACGTTGTTTGGGATGAAGTTAGTGACAACCGACGAGATTCTTGGTCTACTCTATACTTCAATAGTGAGTCTCAGGAAGTAGGCCAAACTACTTGGACCCCAAGAGGGGGTCGAGAGATTGATGGTATAAGAAACCAACGAACACTTTAAAATCTGGATAAATTGACGATATTGGGGCTTAAGTGGCGCATAACACGTTCAAAGGCCGCGGAGGGGGTAGTAAACCCTCTAATGACGCGGACAACCTATTTTCTACAGACGCATTTGAATTCGTCCTTGGAGTATCCGAGGGACCGATAGGCGGCGTCGTGGGTGATACCCCAGAAGAAAAGCTTCGCAATATCTTCATTGACGATACACCAGTATTCAACAGCCTAAATCAAACTAACTTTGATAACGCCAGCTTAATGCTGCGTTTCGAGCAAGGTACTTTGATTTCAGCAAAAGACGACCCTGAAGAAGGCCAAACCCCTATATGGTTTGCTTTAGGGGGACAAAATATTATTCAGCAAGTTTCTGCGAACTTAGCGTATCTCGCGCCGGTGACACGAACTACGGTTACAACAGTGTCGGGGTTCGATGAGATTGAGTTACGTTTTACGGTATCCCAGTTAGTTCGCTACACTGATGATGGTTCAAAAACCCACCGAGCTAACTTTCGAATCGAGTATAAAAACCTACTGGATGATAACTGGGTTTCTAGCTCTATGGTTATTTCGGGTAAAACCACGGTCAGTCCTTTTATAAAAGTTCATAATATACGCCTCCCCAGAACTAAACCTAATGACCAGTTTGAGATTAGAGTTACCCGTTTGACTGAAGACTCTAATGAGGAAGAAATAGCGGCAATATCTTGGACTAGCTATGAACTGTTAACTAAATCTGGTGACGCCTACACCGAGAACGGTGTGGAATATAGCGACTCGGATTTAGAGTATCATCCTGGGCTTGCGATGATGCATGTGGTTGGGGTTCTTGGCCAGCAGCTCACAAATATCCCAAATGTCAGTGCCAATTATGACGGGATAAAGTGTTCAATACCCTCCAATTACGATCCTAAAGCCAAGACTTATGAAGAGAGCTCGGCGTGGGATGGTCAGTTTAAAGCTCAAAAGGCTACTACAGACAACCCATTTTGGATTGCTTATGAGCTGGTTACCAATCCTGTTTGGGGCATAGTAAAAGCAAACCCCCGCGTGAAGATTAATCGTTATACCGTTTATCGTATGGCGAAGTACGCGGATGGTTATGACTTTCAGACTAATGAAAAGAACTTAACCAACCCTATTACGGGACAGGAAAAGTGCCCTCGTTATACATTTAATGCGGTATTGACTGAGCCTCAAAATGGGTGGGACGTTCTTCGTTATGTCTTAGGTAGTGCTTTCGCTAGGCCGATTGAAGAAGACTCCGGCGAAATAAAATTTATAGCCGATTTGCCAAGCCTACCAGTTGCTTGGGTTACACCTGAAATGTGCATGACCGAAACGGACGGGTCTCCATTCTCGTATAATTTTTCGGCACTATCTGAGCGCCACAATGCTGTGACTTCAAGCTACATCGATGCCTCACTAGATTATGAACAACAGTACGTTGCCGAGATTCGTGATGAGGACTCTATCCTTAAATATGGGTTGAATACCCACGAGTTTGATGCAAAAGGCGCGACGGATATCTGGGAAGTAAAACGTAGAATGACGTTTTATATCTCTTCCGTAACGACAGAGACTAGAACGGTTTCTTTTTCCGCACCCCAATTAGGGATGGAATTTGAACCTATGGATATTATCAATATTGTGGACCCCGAGACAGGCCATGCGTATTCGGGAAGAGCGGTTAAGTTAGAGAGCAAAGCGGTCACACTTAGAGACCCCGTGTATTTCGATGAGGGCGGGACCTATAACGTAAAAGTTATGGGGAAATACGAAAACTTCGATTTCACAATGGATGTGCTCTCTTCAGACATTGGTAAACCTATTTACAGGTTGAAGCTAAAACAACCTATGCCGGACCTTGCACTATTTAATAAATATGCGCCGGTTGTGGTTTCAGCTTCAAGAAATGGCCAGCTTATAGGTCTCCCCAAGCCATGGCGCATTATCTCGGTAAATGAGAATGATAGCATCCCCGAGCTTTATGACTTCTTTTGTCAGGAAGTAAACCTCAACAAACACACGGATGCCGACAACCTTATTATTTCGGAAGCCCCTAAATACTCGTTTCTTCTGAGGCCGCAAGTTCGCAAAGTAAAAAACCTTCGGGTTGTTGATGAAGAGCATATTCAGGTTCGTGGTGTAGAGCAGATAAACTTATGGATTGGTTGGGAGCTAGAGGCCCCATTACCCCCTGGGGGTTATTTTGAGGTTCGCATTACGGAACAATCGGTTAATGGTCGAGAGTACACCACAAAAACCAACAACCTTTATTTCGAAATTCAGAACGTAAAGCTTGGGGATATTCAAATAGAGGTACGCAGTGCTCAAGGGGATAACGCCAGCCCTTGGACGGTTCTGCAATGGTCTACAACGATGGTTTCTGCGGAGGATTTGAGAGACGCGGGTATAACCCCAGAAATCGCTATTCGCTATGAGAACTACGCCTTAACTATTGACAGTAAAGTAATGTTTGACTTTGGCTCTACAGAAGTTAACCGCGTTAACTTACTTGAGACAAATGGTGTGTTGGGTATTCAGTTTAAGATATACGACGATGTGGACCCAGATAACCGCGTGCACCTTTTGACCAAGACCGCAAAGTCTTCGCTAATTATTCCTAAAAGCGAGTTCGAGGTTGCTGTTGAAGGTAAGGAACTGCCTTCTGATTTATATATTACAGCACGCGTTGTGGATCTTGTCGGAGGCTTTTACCCCGACCTGTTCCAAAGTCCCCTAGCATTCCAAGTAAGTAACCCAGCGCAAGAGATAACGAACTTAAGATATCAATACGTTTTCTCGGATGAAGACCCCCATTTGGTAACGTGGGATGATAACAACTATGGGTATGAAATTACGCTTTATAAGCCGGATGGCCAGAGCGCGATTTCTAGTTACAAGATATATGACAGTAGCCAAGTATTCGGGTTCTTACGAGCAGCCGAAGGCTATGTCGTAAAAGTTAAGGGTTTTACTAATACACTTAGCTACGGCAAGCCTAAGACGATAACATTCACGGTTACCGCACCACCAACTCCACCAGAAGAACCAACCATCACTAACGAAGGCGGCATTATCACGCTCACGCCTCCGAAAGTTGATAAGACTTCTAGTTACTATGAGTTCAAATATCATAGTGAAAATGTGATCACCGAAGCTACTGACTATTCAAACGGTAGCACGATTACGCTCTATTCCTCTGCGGAGGGGCAAGTCTTCCACATTTGGTACCGCTTAGCCTCTAAAGAAGGTTTTGGCGCATGGGTACGTAAAGAGATTACGGCAACAGAAGCCTTCCAAGTAGACCTTGGGAGTGTTGTTGACCAAGTACTTAATTACGAAGGAGCCGACTGGGGTAAATCTTTAAGCGACAGCATTACACAAATGCTTGCGGATATGACTATCTGGGATGAAAGAACCACCGCGTTAGGTGATACCTATGAGAACCTAATCCTAACTCAGTCAAGTCTTGATGATGCCAATAAGATTAACTCCCTCGATATTATCGCGCTAAGGGGTAAGGTCGGCGATAAAACTGTTCAAACCCAGATTGTCGAAAATAACATCGTCCAGATTGGTTATGAAGACGATGAAGGTAATTGGGTTATGGGTGCACCGTTGGCCCGTGCTTTCACGGAGCTAAAAATAAAAAATCTAGATGGTGATTCAGTATCAGTCGTCAGCTACATGCAAGCGTTAGAAAACGCTATGGGTAACTTAGAAGCAACCTTTACCCTTGGTGTAGTTGATGAAGAACAAACGTTTACAGGGTTAGAGATAACAGGGGGAAGCGGGGTCAGCGCTATTAAGCTTTATATGGATAACCTAACGTTCTCCAATAAAGCAGGGAAAGACTTTTTTACCTATGACTCATCCTCTCAGAAGCTAGTAATGACCGCGGATGTTGAGGTTAGAGGAACGTTAGTTTCAACCAGAAAAGTTACTGTTACACCAAATGTTATGGAGATTGAAGACCCTAATGGCTTTGGTCCAGATAATCTTTGGATCTGGAAAGGGACCCCTATCCTTAATGGCGCGGAGCCTAATTATAGTGCGCTTACAAAACAGAACGCATCTTTAGGTTGGCGAGACCTTAACGGTAACGAATATTTCGGTGGGTCTGTAACTACTGGCCAGTTGATAAATGGTGGGGACACTACACTACTGACGCTAAATCCTTCAGTAGAGGTTGGTCCATTCACTACAAACGGCAACCCTAAAACGGTAAACTGTAGCTTAAGTTGGCGAGGCACATTTACCTCAGGTGATGCCTGTCCCACTAATCAAGATTTCGTTCCCTCCGCCACCCTTATTCTTGAGCGTAGCTTCACCGGTTCGGGTTGGTCTGAACTTCAAAGAATGAATATCACGGGGACTATGACTTACATAGATTTTAACGCGGATGATTATTCTGACCCTGACTCTAGCTCTTGTATACAAAGGGATATCACCAGTGGGTCTTTCACCTTTACAGACACAAACACATCACAAAACAACTTCTACTACCGGCTTCGCGTAATAGACCAGCAACGCGGTTTACTGCAGCAATTTATTGACACCCAGCGTCTGAGTTTGGTTAGTGTAGAAGAGAGACCAGCCTAATGAATTACCTCAGAGATTTTACCTCCGTCTCTATAGATACGAATGAAAACGTTGTTCAAATTAATGACAACGTTTCAAACTTTGCGATTAAAACAAATAGTCAGTTATTTATAGAAGGGTATTCCCTACCGGTTACGGTGGAGAGCTCTAACACTCAGGATAGAACGCTAACACTTACAGTTCCGTGGCCAAATGCTAACGTTGTAGAAAAACCGGCAAAGATAATTCCTTTAGGGGACGCGGACGTTTATTTAAGTGCGGTTGAAGCTAATAGGGCAGCATATAATGCGCTTATTGAAGCTATAAACAACCCCGCAGGAGACTTACAACCCGCAGTAGAAGCCGCACTGGAATATTTATATACCCAAGTTGCCCAGAGTCCTCCGGTTCGCCAAAGTCAAAGTCTCACCCATATCCTGAGTGATTACCCAACGCTAAAAAAGACAGAGGTTTTACCACAAGACTCACCTAATAATGAACCGCAAATTCGTTACGACGATGTGCGCGGATTAGTACATATTTCATTAACCGATAGATGGATAACTATCCCTACAGTTATCGGTTCAAGGAAGTTCGCTATTTTCCAACGAGGCACCATCATTCGCCTCAACTCGGCTTACTCGGGGAGCATAAAGCTTAGAGTTTACCCGATGGGTACCGGTGGATTAGGATTACCTAACAACCCCCCCTTTATCAATGATCACGAGTGGCAAGAATATGAAACGACTGTTACGGACCTATACAAAATAGGGGAGTTCAACAGCGAATATTTTGAGGGAATTATTGATTATATTGAACTCGATAACTCGTGGGCCACGTTAGATGCTGACCGTTCGTACTATCGTTCATTGAATGGTTATTTTGATGTTGCCTTTGGCACATTAAAAAGCCCGTTTAGAACTTTCTATCAAAAAGCGGATGGTTACTGGTATAGCGAAGACGTAACACCTCAAACACCTAATCACATGGGGCTTAGTTGGACACAAGACCCTGACAACTACCGTAACTATTCCGTTGAAGACGCTTCAGGCTCTACCGATGCCTTAAGGTTCTTCGGGGACGACTATGACGAATACAGCTTTGAAATCATTCTTGTGGTACATGCCATGAACCGTCACATGGCTGTAACTATTTCCAATAGCGCTCCTAATATTGTCTACGAAGCCGAGCCTTATCGTTTTCTTACTGACGCAGAGCGTATTTATTTTAAAAGAAGAAACAATGGGATTACAGGAAGTATAACCGTTGAATCAATAAAAATAAGGATACCCGTCAGTGAGTATTAATCGTTTATTTGATGTGAATTTAAAAACCGCTGAGGGTTGGACGCAGGGCGAGGAATGGGACGACTGCAATCCTGCCCAAGAAATAAATAGCATATACCACCGAATCTACAACGATAGTGATGGGGAGAACCCAAACTACCGAATAGAACGAGGCGATAATTTTTATATTGGCTCACACCCTTCTGAAGTTCGCGACTGGGTGCCAAGAACCGCGCCTTGGGATTTTGATGTCGATGAGGCCACTAAAGGGGCTTGGTTCTCATTTTACTTTGGCTTGCAAGTTGGTGAAAGCGACATAGACACACGGTTGGATAATCACTCTCCTTGGATTATCAACGCCCCCACGAACTTCATCTTATTAAGCGCGAATTATCACCGCTTTTATAGCGTAAAAATTAAGGACTCCCAAAACTTTCTAACTCTAACCAAAGACAACCGTGGCACAGAGATACATGGCGCGATTATGAGTAACGCAGGTCTAATAAACACAGGTGGATATCGTATGTTTGACTGGGTTTTACGAAGCTTAACGTGGATTAAAACAACACTTAAAGCGCTTATTATTCCATCAGCCTCTAGCAACATCTCATTGCAGGGCTTTGACATTACCGGTTCTGGCGATATAGGTATTGCAGTAAGAGCGGGGCACTCTGAGATTGAAATCGTAGGCGGAAAGGTTATTAACGAAAACAACCTTTTTGCTGAAAAATCTACGCCTTTTATTGGTGTTCACTTAGAGCAAGGTAACAAGGCGATTGTTCGCTATGTTGATACGCAGGGTTTCAGTGATGAAGGTTTTCGGTTTGAGTGTCCTGTTGATGTTAAGGGCTTAACGTCCACCTACGACTGTAAAGGTTTTCACTTTTCTGAAACGTCTAAGGCGCGTGATTGCATGGTGTCATGGACGCGAAGAATACAAGGCGATGGTTTTGCCTATGAGTTTGAAAAAGACGGTGAGCTAAACAATTGCGGTTGCAACTTGGATGAAACAAGCGGTCTTGGCGTAATCTTAGGTCATGCTGGCTCTACTATCACAATAAACGGTGGAGACTATAAAGCATTAGCACCTTTACCTTTTGTGTACGCTCGTGGCGCTTGTACGTTTATTTTAAACAACGTTACCGTAAATGGTGAACTGTATAATGAAACCGTAGTTTTGAGCGAAGGTGAAAGCTGGCGTGGCGTAAAAGCTACGGTGACCGATGACGCATTACCTGTATACGCAAATAAAACACTGTCTCTGCCTTACATGCACATTCCGCAACTAGATAATGCGGTGTCAGTGCAAGGTGCTGAGAATGCTTTCTCTAGCCAGATTGATTTGCCTAGTGGGGCGAGAATAGTACCTACTGAAGATGGTTCGTTACGTTACATGCCTTTAGATGCTTGGTTGCATTTAGACCCGGGCGAAGAAGCAATAGACTATTTCAGATACAGCACTGAAAACTTTATCTATATGCACCGATTCAAAATACTACCCTCACCAGAAGTGGGAGCAAAGGTAGTTCAACCCGATGCGTTTAGCGGCTCTGGCTGGTCTAAAAATGGAGATAGGTACACAGCAAGTAACTCTAGTGCTTCACTGACTGCTAATTACGCTTTTGAAGAGCGAGAGGTTTACCAAATATCAGTAAAACTAGAGGGGCGAACTTCAGGTGGAGTTGTACCTTCTATAGGGAGCGCCCAAGGGCAGTACAGCCACTATATAGACGGTACAGAAGTTTGGCTTATTCGAGCACCAGCTAACGCAACAACTATTACAGTTGCAGGGCAAAGTTACTCCGGTGATGTGCTAAATATTTATGTTCGCAAGCTACTCAGAACCGAAACGCCAGCAGTACCCGAACTAAGCGCAACGGTTGATGGAAATGACGTTAATCTCAAATTTAACGTTCTTCCGGTTACTCGCCTGCGAGATACTTACACAGCCGATATAGCGGTTACCAATCAACAGTTGGATTACAATGCTCAATCAGGCTATTACAGGAAAGACCCCGAAAAGCATTATCTTTTTGAAAATGTTTGGGCCACTGGAAAAAGAAAAGGTATCAGCATCTACGGCGCTAAATCCGTTGAGGTAATGGGTGCAGAAATTATTGGAGGGTACACAGGCCAAAGCGATACATGGCAGGTAGGCATTCAGTGCGATTTATACGATGACTTCGCAGAAGTGCAGCAGCTGCTCTTCTGTGACATCGACCTTTTATTGGACTCTAACTACGGCAATTACGAAGCGCAATTTGGTAATTCCGATTGTGTTGTAGTTAATGGCGAATATCACGGAGAGCCTGCATTCCTTTACTCTGCGCATATCTACGGCTGTGATTTAAGGAATGGTTCAGACTCAGTTACCGATTTAAAGAAGCGCACTGAAATAAACTACTCGCGCTATGAAGGTGCTTGTAAAATGCTCCGTACTCACGCTAAAGGTTCTGCAACGGTAGCTAATACCGAGTTCGTTAGAACTTCAGGAGTTCGTGAAGTATTTTCGCCCAATCACTCTAGTCCATACATTGAGCTATGGAACTGCGTGGTGGATGACATTCGCTGCATCTCTACAGAACAGTTACAAAACCAACCTAAGGGATTTGGTACTTACAGCACATACAGTCCTGTAAGGCTTCGGCCAAGACTCATTCACGTTCTTAAAACCTATCCAACGCTGGACGATTTAAACCGTGCAGCACTGACCGATATGGAATTTCAAGTTTCGAGTAATGCTGGCGCAGACTGGCAAACTCTTTCCGTTCCCAACACAGGGTTACCTGGTGTTGTTGGGTGTTTTAGGCGCTCGCTTAATTTTTCTTCAGGCACATACCAGATCAGATGCCGTTGCCTAAACGGGGCGCTAGTTGGCGCATGGTCTAACACAATTTCAATTACAGTATAGAGAGTCAAAACATGGCTAGTAAGATCATCATTCAAACTAAAGACGGCAAGCCCGAAAGTGGTGCGAGACGCGTTTCTTTAATTGATTATCAAAGCAAATCGTTAATTGAAGAGCGCTCAGTTTCGTTCACAAATGGTTATGCAGAGATAGAGAGCTTTTTAATTGACGAGGGTGACGAACTACTGGTTTATTCGCCAGAATCAGATATTTTCGGCGCATCAATTAAAGCGGTTGTCAATGAACAGGCTTCTGCAGCTTGGGGAGTTGGAGAGCCTACGGTATTACATACTGTTTTAGTGGCTGGCCAATCACTTTCTGTCGGTGTTGCTTCCAGCGCTGTTAACGCAGAATCTCCGTTTGGTGGGTTTATGTTCAACGGCATTCGCGCAGAGGGTAAAGGGGATAACGTTGCGCAAGTCGCAGAAATGGAGTCTTTAAGACCATATCAAAACGAGCTGGTTGAATCTCACGGTTATTCATTCATTCAACTTTTCAGATCGTTAGAGAAGTCTAACGACAATAGAAATAATCCTGTTTTATGGGCGAGTACGGGTGTTGGTGGCAAAACAGCAGATTGGCTATTTGATACATCAAACCCGTCTATGAATAATGCTGGCCGATTTATCACCCGTTCAGATTTAAGAGCGGCAGATATTGGCCTTGGTGTAAGCCTACCTTTCTGGCTTTGGGACCAAGGCGAGTCTGACACCAATACAGACCCCGACACTTACAAAACAACGGTCAGGGCAGGTCACGACTATGTTACATCATTAGCAAATGCGAAGACGGGGCAGAGCCGTTTCGATATGATTTTAACTGGCATTGGTAGCGGTATAGGCCGAAGAGAAATCAACAATGCCCTTTATCAATACGCGCTAGAAAACGATGATGCACACTACGCTGGCAGCAAATGGTACATCAGCCACAAATACCCAGCGAGTAGCAGTGATACAACGCACATGAAAGCGCAGGGATACATGATGCAAGGCGAATACCACGCACTAGCGGCGCACAGATTGATGCAAAGTGTTGCTGCAGGTGATAACCCCCCAGTGTCCAAATGCTTACAGCCAGAAAGCTATTCTGTCAGCGGGACAAGCGTAACTATAGCTATGCACGTTCCCGTTCCCCCTATAGTCATTGATACGACAACAATCCCACAGTTGTCGGGTTGGGGTTTCAAATACATTTCACCGACGAACGTTGAAACCGTAGCTACAAGCGTAAACGTCAGCGGCAATAATTTGATTGTCGAGTTTGGTGTGCAGCTTGAAGAGGGTGGTGTTTTAGACTTCGGATATTCAGACACGCAACTGGGCACACCTGCACTGAATGTTCGCGACTCGCAAAGCATTCCATCAATTGTAGATGGTGAAACACTTTACAACTGGTTCCCTGTTTTCTATCACGCGCTAGCGGCTTCTGAGGTGGCGTAATGGAATTAAACACAGAAGGTGAATTAAACACAAATGGCGCTTCAAATAGTGGTGGAGGAAATGGCGTGAAGATATTAGATTTTAGCACACTGGAAAACGGTGCAGCACTTCCTAGTGAAATAACATTTACCACAGGCGGTGGTGAAATATTAGGCGGCGGTTTAAAACCAACAGACACAAGCTCTGGTGGCGGTGATTACTTTGAAGTTGACAGCTTAGCTGATGGCAAATTTGTCGCGAGAATGTTTACTGATTCTGCGGCCGCTCAGACAAGTTCGTTTATCGGGGTAAGGTTTCGTATTTCAGACCCTGACAACTACCACATTTTGATGTGGCAATCTAAAGACAACCCTATTGCCAGAATAGGCAAATTTGTAAATGGCTCTTCAACATACACCACAGTAGATGCCGTTGTTGCTGGCTCTAATGCTAAGCCAGTTATTTTGGTGGTGGCGAATGGTCAAAACATTAAAGGCTATATTGGTGATGAGAGAAACATTACCGATATAACAGACCCAACCGATTCAGGTTTTACACTGGTAGCTAACATTAACGACACTTTTAATCAGACCGCGACTAAGGCAGGTATGCGGCTCGGTTATACAGGTTATCGGGTGTCTGAGTTTAGGTATGCAAGTGAACAAGGCGGTGGAACGGAACAAACACCACCAACAGCTGCAGCTGACGGAGATAAACAGGACTTAGTTGCAGGCTCACCAGTCACAATGGATTTTAGCGGCTCTTCAGCCGTAGCGCCTGCAACTATTGCTTCGTATAATGTTACGCAAGTAAGTGGCGATGCTGTTACATTAATGGGTTCGGGCAATTCCCGTTCATATACCGCGCCCTCTGAGTCTTTCGCACAAGATTTGGTTTTTCAATTAATTGTAACTGATAGCGATGGTTTAAATTCTTCACCTGTGACGTTCACTCACTCAATTCTTGCAGCTGCTCAAGAACCCGTGATTACACCCCCCACCGTGGTTCTAGGACCTAATCAATCAGTCTCTTCAGGGGACACCGTACAATTAGATGCATCGCAAAGTACTGCTGGTTCTCATCCGATTGCCAGCTATGAATGGACTCAGACCGCGGGGGATACTGTCACGCTAGTATCTGGGACTACGGCCAGCCCGAGCTTCATCGCGCCAAGCGAGAATGACGCACAAACAATTACGTTTAGTGTCGTGGCCATCGACACTGAGGGAACCCGAAGCACAGCTAAAACGGTTTCAATTGCCGTGGCCGCGTTCAACTTCGACGGTAGTATTTTGGAGTTAATCGACTCGGTAGCTTTTGAGTTGATCACAGATGGTAACTTAATGATTTACCCTGGCAGAGCGAACCGTGAGATTATCAAGCTTCGCCCTAGTAGCGAGTTAGGTTTGGTAGTTGATGAGGATGGTTGTATAGACTTCGAAGCCCCAGCTAACACCATTAGCAAGCTAGAAGTAATCATATATAACACTTCTGAAAAAGCGCGGATTGACTCAGACACCACCGCTATTGTTTTCGAAGGCTCAGAAGCCCATTGCCGCTTTGGAGACTTCCAACCTAAGAGCGCGAGAGAGCCTTTTGATGTTGCTGTAGTTCTCTACATTGAGGGTGATGGCAGAGGGGTTGTGGTGTACTCAACCAGTGAAGCGCTATCGACGCAGGGAGCCTCACCCATAAGCGCTTATGTGCAAGCTAACTTAGGTGCATAACTATCAATGGCCAAGGATGGCCATTGTTCATTTACAGTCTTGCTTAAGGGTAGTATGCTTGATTGAAAATTAGGCTAATTGACGATACTTAGGCGGCAAGATGGGCATACTCGATCCCTCTAAGCTCAATATAAAAGTTGAGCAAATTCCTACCGAAAGTGAAGTTATTAAAATCTTCAATGAACGACAGAAACTTGTCGCTCTATTTATCTGTTCGCCTCTGGCCGTTAAGAAAGGCCGATACACTTTTACTTCAGTGCTTCTAGACGTTAGTTATGAGGATAGTGTCTGCCAGATACTCAACTCATTTCTAGCTGCGGAAAAGAGTGGGGATTATCGCAGGTTCTTAAACTTCAAAACGCGGTCCTCCGATGTATCTTATTTTTCTATAAATACCCTTCGCTTAAAGCTCTCATACTTTGGCGTCTGGGTGCTAATTATCTTGAGTTCACTTGGTATTAATCTCGGTTTAATGAAGTATTTGGGGCACTAAGATGGACTCAACAACCTTGCTAGCACTCTTAGGGGTGATGGCCACTATTAGTGGTGTAGCGGTAACAATCGCGCTATTTATCATATCGGGAATAAAATCTGATATGAAAAGCGCACATGAAAGTTTTTCACAAAGTAATAAAAACCTGTGGGAAACCGTAAATAAAAACCACGCCACGGCAAACGCTTCTGCCACAAAAATCGCGGGAGAACTCGCGGCCTTTAAAGAGCACGTTGCATTGGCTCACCCTAGAGAAGAACGCGTTAACGAAAAGCTTGAATTCAACAAGCAACATATTGACCAAGCCCTCTCAGGTATAAATCACCGTCTTTCAAAACTGGAATCTGACCAAAGTATCGTCATTCAGCATATGACCCAGATCAGTAACCAGCAATCACAAACAATGTCCTATTTAAAAGAACTGGTTAAAAACAAAAATTTTGAGGCTAAAAATGGCTAACTACTCCGCAGACCCAAGAGTCCAAGCTTACGTCGCTCAAATTGTGAAACTAGAAGCGGGGTACGTAGATAACCCTCACGATAAAGGTGGGCCTACGAACTGGGGAATTACTGAAAAGGTTGCACGCGCTCACGGTTACACTGGCGCTATGAAAGATATGCCGCAATCCAAAGCCCGAGAAATCTACTTACAGACCTATTGGTTTGGCCCTCGTATCTCGGAGCTGGCTTCGGTAAGCCCTGACGTAGCGTGGGAGGTGTTTGAAGCTGGGGTAAATCTTGGTACCGGCACAGGGATTAAGTTCCTGCAGCGTGCGTTGAATGCCTTTAATAAGATGCAAACCATCTACATCGATATAAAGGTGGATGGGATATTTGGTAGCAAAACCCTTAAGGCCATGCAGCTTTACTTTGCTCATCGTAAAGCCTTGGCCGAACCTGTTCTTTTAAAAGCGCTCAATTGTTTACAAGGTGCTTATTATTTAGAACTGGCCGAATCCCGAGAGACAGACGAAACATTTGTCTTTGGTTGGATAAATAAGCGCATAGCGCTAAGAGATTGACGATAATTGGAGCTACAACATGAAAGCCGCATTAATACTTCTTTTTAGAAACTTTGGTGCCGCATTGCTGACACGACATATGGTTTTGTTCTTGTTAAAGCTTGCGGCTAAATTTACTGAAAACAAAATCGACGACAATGTTGTTGGTTTGATCAACGCAGGGTTCAAAAGTGATATCGAATCTATGCAGTGGTATATCGAAGCAATATCAAACGAGGTTGAAATCGAACTGAGGAAAAGGCGAGAGGCGGAGCTTTCCGAAAGCGAGGTGATTGGTGAACCCTCAACCCCTACACCAGACCCCAACCCAGAACCACCAGAACCAACAAAACAAAAGTAACTAAACCCTAGAAACAAAAAAGCCACTCTTAGAGTGGCTTTTTTATGGGTTTCACTTAATTTGTGTCACGAAACTAAACTCGTGTCGTACTCGTGTCATTCTGTGTCCCTTTCGTGTCACCTTTCGGTACTGGTAAAAGAGGTAAGTTGTTGATTTGTCCCCTCTTTGTACCTTCTTGTTTGGTGGAGCTGGCGGGATTTGAACCCGCGTCCAGAAAATGTCTACCTTTGGTACTACATGCTTAGTTTGTCATTTATTTAACTGCTTGGAACTCCGACAAACAGGATTTCCTTGCAGCTGGCCTAATACTGTTTCGCGGTTCACCCTTAGACAAGGTTCCCTCGCTATCCTACTTGGATGACCTTCCGAATCCCCGCTAGCAGGAAAAGACTAGGGTGGAAGGGCCTATGCCGGTTATTAAGCGGCTAGTGCGTATGTTTCGTCGTTTGCGACTATTTAAATGCGGCTTTTTAAGAGGCAAACC
>TARA_B100001057_G_scaffold312170_1_pt1 | contig 37249 bp, 30 predicted proteins | sample TARA_B100001057 | Tara Oceans TARA_B100001057 (sample SAMEA2621839) | marine metagenome | biome: marine biome (ENVO:00000447); feature: surface water layer (ENVO:00002042); material: "saline water (ENVO:00002010), including plankton (ENVO:xxxxxxxx)" | depth 5 m | reverse complement strand
ATCCCTAGAAAGATTTCCAAAGTCTGCAGCTAAAATAGAAGGAGCTACTTTTGTGGACATAAAATTTTTATTTAAGGTAAAATTTATATTATGATATAGTTAAAATAAGCTTGAAAATATATAAACATTAAAAGCCAAAAACTTAGCCGAGATAAGTTTTTAGTATTTTGCTCCTTGAGGTATGCTTTAACCTTCTTATGGCTTTTTCCTTAATTTGTCTAACTCTTTCTCTAGTCAGATCAAAAGTTTCACCAATTTCCTCTAGGGTCATTGCGTGCTGATTTCCAAGACCAAAATAAAGCCTGACAACATCTGCTTCACGAGGTGTAAGAGTGTCAAGGGCTCTCTCAATTTCAGTCCTTAAAGATTCATGTAAAAGCTGTCTATCGGGATTTGGAGACTCACCACTATTAAGAACATCATATAAATTTGAGTCTTCACCTTCAACTAAAGGAGCATCCATTGAAACATGTCTACCAGAGTTTTTTAGTGATTCCTTAACATCATTTATAGTCATATCAAGCTCTTTTGCAATTTCTTCAGCAGATGGTGCACGTTCATGTGCTTGCTCTAGAAATGCATAGGTCTTATTAATTTTGTTTATTGAGCCAATTTTATTTAGTGGCAATCTTACAATTCTAGATTGTTCTGCTAAAGCTTGAAGAATAGACTGTCTAATCCACCAGACCGCGTAAGAGATAAATTTAAAACCTCTTGTTTCGTCAAATCTTTGAGCTGCTTTAATTAAACCAAGATTACCTTCGTTAATGAGGTCAGGTAATGTCAGGCCTTGATTTTGATATTGTTTAGCAACAGAGACAACAAATCTTAGATTTGCTTTTGTTAATTTTTCAAGTGCAAATTGATCACCTTTTTTTATTCGCTGAGCTAACTCAACCTCTTCTTCAGCAGTGATTAGGTCAACTTTACCAATTTCTTGTAAATATTTATCAAGTGAGGCTGTCTCTCTATTGGTTACCTGCTTTGTAATTTTTAATTGTCTCATAGACTAATAAATGCCACAAAAATTGTTCCAAACTGAAAAAAAATTATTTTTTTTCTAATAAAACTTTTCTTGAAATCTTTTGTTTTCTGGTTCTTTTGTCAATTCCCAAGTATTTAACTTCAATTTGATCACCTAGATTTATATAATCTGTTACTTTTTCAACTCTCTCCCATGCTATTTCAGAAACATGGAGTAAAGCCTCTTTACCAGGAACAAATTCAACTACTGCTCCAAAGTCAAGTATCTTGACTACATTTACTTTGTAGACCTCATCGATTACAGGCTCAAATATTAAATTTCTAATTTTTTCAATTGCATTATCAATTTTTTCCTGATCAACACCAAGTATTTCAATAATACCAACTTCATCTTTTTCATTAATCACAATAGTTGTTTCAGACTCCTTTTGAAGTTCTTGTATATTTTTACCTCCAGGACCAATAACCAAACCAATATAGTCTTTTGCTATTTCCATAGTAATCATTTTTGGAGCATGTGGTTTTACTGTGTCATTTGGCTTGTTTATTGAATCATCAAGTTTTTCAAGTATTTCTAATCTTCCTTTTTTTGCTTGGTTTAGAGCCTCAATTAAAATCTCATATTTAAGACCTTTAATCTTAATGTCCATTTGACATGCAGTAATTCCTTCTTTAGTTCCGGTAACTTTAAAATCCATATCTCCAAGATGGTCTTCATCTCCAAGAATATCAGATAAAACAGCATATTTGTCTCCTTCGGAAATAAGACCCATAGCTATACCAGATACGTTACTTTTAATTTTAATACCAGCGTCCATTAATGCCAGAGAGCCTGCACATACAGAGGCCATTGATGATGAACCATTTGATTCTAGAATTTCAGATACTATTCTAACAGTATATGGACAATCATTTGGCATTACTTTTTTTAGTGCTCTTTGCGCAAGATATCCGTGACCTACTTCTCTTCTTGAAGTTCCTCTAAGAGGCCTAGCCTCTCCAGTTGAAAAAGGTGGGAAATTATAATGTAAATAAAAGGACTCTTCAGATTGATCAGTTGGTAAATCAATAACATTAACTTCTCTACTTGTTCCCAATGTAACTGATGCAAGTGATTGAGTCTCTCCTCGAGTAAACACTGCAGACCCATGTGTTGAAGGAAGGTATCCAACCTCAGTCCATATATCTCTAATGTTACCTGTTTTTCTACCGTCAAGTCTAGTTCCTTCATTTAAAACAAGATCTCTGATAGCTTTCTTTTGTGCCTTATTAAAATATTTAAGTATTAAATCTTTTTTTTCTTCTAGTGTGTCCTCATCATAAGAATCAATAAGTTCATCTTTAAGTGAGCCAAATTGTTCACTTCTTTCATTTTTGGATAATCCTTTTTTTGCAATATTATATGATTTTTGATATACTTTTTCTGAAATTTCAGATTCTAAGTCTTGATCTTCATCCGCACCATCATATTCTCTTTTTTCAGAACTAATTCCAACTTGATTAATTAACTTATTTTGAGCTTCAATTTGTCTTTTAATTTCTTCATGAGCAAATCTAATTGCATCCGTCATTTCTTCCTCGGAAATCTCATCAAATTCACCTTCAACCATTACAACTGAGTCATCACTTGCTCCTACCATGATATTAATATCAGATTCTTCTAATTGACTCTTTGATGGATTGATAATAAAGTTACTATTAATCCTTCCAACTCTTACTTCAGAAATAGGACCATCAAATGGAATGTCTGATAATGAAATTGCTGCAGATGCTGCTAAACCAACAAGCGCATCAGGCATAACATCTTCATCATGAGACATAAGTTGAATCATTACTTGAGTCTCAGAATGATAATCTTTAGGGAAAAGAGGACGTAATACTCTATCAACTATTCTCATTGTTAAAATCTCTTCATTACTTGGTCTGGCTTCTCTCTTAAAAAATCCACCAGGAAATCTTCCGGCTGAAGCAAATTTCTCTCTGTAATCAACTGTTAAAGGTAAAAAGTCCAGAGATGAAGCTCCATAATTAGAAACGACAGTAGATAAGAGCATGCAGTTGCCCATTTTTATTACTACTGACCCATGAGCTTGTTTAGCAAGTTTACCTGTTTCGATAGTAATTTCTCTACCATCTGATAACTTTATAGTTTGAGTTATAGGTTTTGGATTCATAATTTTAGTATTGGTTATTTATTTGTTGTGTGTAATTAAGACAACCAAACTAAAATGCTATTTTCTGATACCTAATTTTTTTATGATATCACGATATCTTTGAATATCAGTTTTTTTTAAGTACTCAAGTAAATTTCGTCTTTTACCAACCATTTTAACTAGAGATTTTTCAGTATTAAAATCTTTAGCATTTGACTTTAAATGATTTGATAAACTATCAATTCTTTTAGTAAAGAGTGCAATCTGACTTTCAGATGAACCAGTGTCTTTCTTATTTTTACCAAACTCTTTGAAGATCTCTTCTTTCTTAAGTACAGTCATTTAAATAAATTGAGCCGTAAATATACTAGAATATATTTAGAAAAATAAATTATTTAATCATATTTGCGAAGGGGTTTATTCTGAATTAAATCAATGTAAAGGTTAACTTTTCTCTTTAAATCTTTTCTGTGAGAAATGAAATCAAGAAATCCTTTCTCAAGAAGAAATTCGCTCTTTTGAAAACCTTCAGGCAGGTCTTGGCCTGTAGTATCCTTAACTACTCTTGGCCCTGCAAACGCAATTAGGGCGTTAGGTTCAGCTATATTGATATCCCCAAGCATCGCAAAGGATGCAGTAGTTCCTCCAGTAGTAGGGTCAGTACATAAAGAAACGTATGGAAGGCTTGCTTCAGATAGGTCATTTAATTTAGCAGAGGTTTTTGCCATTTGCATTAATGAAGTTGCAGATTCCATCATTCGAGCACCACCTGACTTAGATATGACAATAAGAGGACATTTCTTTTTTATTGCATAATCAATCGACATAGAAATTTTCTCCCCAACCACAGATCCCATAGAACCACCAATAAATTTAAAATCCATACAAGCAATCACAATTTCTTTTCCGCAAGATCTACCATACCCAACTCTAATTGCGTCTTTTAATTTTGTCTTTTTCTGTGCATCTTTAAGTCTATCAGAATATTTCTTCTGATCTTGAAACTTTAAAAAATCTACTGGTGCTATCCTACTTCCAATTTCTTTATATTTTTTATCAAAAAGAATTTCAAAGTATTCCTTACTTCCAATGTGAACATGGTAATCATCCTCTGGGCTCACATACATATTTTCTGCAAGTTCTTTTGTTTCAATAACTTTTCCAGTTGGGGTCTTATACCAAAGTCCTGCAGGAATATCTTTCTTTTCCTCAGTCTTTGTATTTATATTCTTATTTGTTCTTTTGAACCAACTCATAATGATATGAATTTAATCTAAGGTATTGATATTATTTAAGTCTTCAAAAGCTTTTATTAACCTAGCTTTAAAAGTTTCTTCACCTTTTCTTAGCCAGACTCTAGGGTCGTAAAATTTTTTATTTGGAAAATCATTACCATCAGGATTTCCAATTTGAGACATTAAGAAATCTTTCTTATCTATAATATAATCCCTAATACCCTCAGTAAAGGCAAATTGAAGATCTGTATCAATATTCATCTTTATAACTCCATAGTCAATTGCTTCTTTTATTTCCTCAACTGATGAACCTGAACCGCCGTGAAAAACGAAATCCAGTGAATTCTTTGGAATATTAAATTTTTTAGACACATATTCTTGAGAATTTTTTAAAATTTTAGGTGTTAGCTTGACATTGCCCGGTTTATAAACTCCATGCACATTACCAAACGCTGCAGCAATCATAAATTTATCACTTACAGAGATAAGCTCAGAATAGGCATATGCAACTTCTTCTGGTTGTGTGTATAACTTTGATGAATCGATATCAGTGTTGTCAACACCATCTTCTTCACCTCCAGTTACTCCAAGCTCAATTTCTAATGTCATTTCAAGATCAGTCAATTTTTTTAAATATTCCTTACAAATGGAAATATTTTCTTCAAGAGGTTCCTCTGAGAGATCAATCATGTGAGATGAAAATAATGGGTGTTTGTTTTTCCTGTAGAAATCTTTTCCATACTCAAGTAGGCCATCTATCCATGGAAGCAATTTTTTTGAACAATGGTCAGTATGGATTATCACCTTTGCACCATACTCTTTAATAGTATTATGAATATGAAATGCACCTGCTATTGATCCAGAAATTGCAGAATTAAAACCACTATTAGGCATACCCTTTCCAGCAATAAATTGTGACCCGCCACTAGAGAATTGAACTATAACTGGACTGTTTAGTTCAGAGGCAGTTTCTAATACTGAATTTATTGTATTAGTTCCCGAAACATTGACGGCAGGGAGAGCAAATTTTTTTTCTTTTGCTAGGTTAAATATCTGTTGATTTTTTTTTCCGAAAATGAAGTTATCTTTCAAGATAAATAGTTGTTTGGTTATGTCAAAAATATTAAACTTATTTTTAAAAAGGGTAATTAATACCAATATTAAATACAGCTTTTTTTATGCTTAAATCAGTAAACCATCTTTCACTTTTTTCTTTTGCAGGATTGTGCGTTTTAAATGCAGTATCTAATCTTAAAACAAAAAAGTTAAAGTCATATCTCAATCCAACACCTGTCCCAATTGCTAATTCACTCAAATCTGAAAATTTATTAAACTTCATTGACTTGTCATCAATATTGTCATTTACATTCCAGATATTTCCTATATCAACAAAAAATGCTCCATTAAGTTTTCCAGAAATTTTATTTCTATATTCGAAATTTAGAGAAATTTTAAAATTAGCTTCGTTAAACTCATTTATATTATTGCTACTTCCTGGTCCTAGTTTATATGCTTTCCATGCTCTGTTGTCATTGGAGCCACCAGCATAATAAGATCTTGTGAAAGGAATATAATTTGAATTGCCATAAGGTATTGCTATTCCTGTAAATACCCGGTAAGCAAAAACATTACCATTATTTAATAAAATATGTTTAATATAGTTAATTTCAGCTTTAGTGTATTGTGAAGGTAAAATATTAGATATTTCAACCTTGTTATTAGAATTAAGATTCCCAGGTCTTAGTAATTCATTGAATAAATTCCCAACCATTTCAAATTTAAGTCTTAACCTTGAAAAGTTTTCATCTAAGAAGTTTTCTTGAGTGTTTCTATTAATTGTAATAGAGGATCCAACTATTAAATTATTTTCCGTTAATCTGTCTTTTCTCTCTAAAATTGAATTGACATTTTTATAAAAATCTGTGCCTGGATCTAATGTTGTCTTGTCATTAAGTACTTGTGAAATAAATTTTTCTGAACCTTCTGGAATTGTTAGGTCTCCATTTTGATCAAGAGTTGATTGATCTAAATTATAGATTGATGAGATATAATTAAGCTTATCATAAGAATTTTTATATACGTTGAAATAATTAGATATATTTTGATTGTTAACATATTCAAAATCAAGGATTTTAAAATTAATTTTTGAATATTTTGTTGGATTCCAATTAACCTCATATATACCTGAGTAATATTGTTTATCTAACCCAATATTTTTCTGAACAGTTGAACCAATAATAATGTTTGTAACAGGATTCATCTCCTTTTTTATTAATTTATAGGATTTAAATGGAAGCATTGCCCTTGGAATTCTTAGATTAAGATTGCCACCTAATTCAAAAAGATTAAAAAATGAATCTTCAGGATTACCTATATCTTTAGATGCGCCAATGTTATTATTTAGGTTAACCGATAGATTTTCAGTGCCTCTAAATATATTCCTTATATTAAAATTTGTTCCAAAAGAAATTCCAAAGTCTTCAATATTTGAATGAGTAAAGTCCAAATCAAACCCTAGACTAAATCTATCTCTTGGCAATAAGTATATTGATGTATTTAGAGAGTCGTTTTTCTCTTTAAATATTATTCTTGGGTATTTAAATGCACCTAGATTAGAGAAGTATCTTGAAGTTAATAGTTTGTCATTTTCATTATATTTTTTATATTTTTTAAAAAATATTGGCTCTGTCAAAGATCTTAAAGAATAGTTTAAATTCCCTTTTGAGAATATCTTAATTCCATTATGGATTATTGAATCAGTGTATGAACTAATATTTGAAAGCTCATTTAATGACTCAACATAAATACTTATATCATTAATTTTTTTAATGATATATTCATTTTGCTCATCTTTATTGTTAATTGATAATATTAGTGGAATTTTCTTTTTGTTTCCAGTGCTATCAATTAAAACATTAAAATTTATGCTTCTTTGCTGAAAATCATGTATTCCGTTATTCTTAAATAATGATATTAATCTTTCTCTCTCTAATAGCAATTTATTTATGGAGAAGAATTCATCCTTTTTTACAAAACTTTTATTTTTATTTATTTTATAGAGAGAGTCTACATCACTTGACATAAATTTTAAAGATATTGAATCGATTAAGTATCTGTTGTTTGTTTTCACTTTATATTGAAGGTTGACTTCGTTACCCTTAATAATTGTATCTACATTCACTTTTGAATCAAAATATCCTTCATTATTATAGAATTGCTTTAACCGAGACATATTTTCTTTGACATTACTGTCAGTTAGATTGATGGGTTTCTGGCCAAGATTTTTAATAAATTCATTAAATGATTTATTATATTTTTTAAGTTGATTTACTTGTTTTTCTGATAATATTTTGGAAAGCCTATTATATCTTTTTGGTTTTTTTTTAATCCATGAATCAAATCTCACATCAGGATTATCACTAGATAAATTATAAATGTATAGGCCAAGAGGATAACCGAGAAATTTATTGGTTGGGTTAGAGGGTTGAATTAGTAATTTTACAGGGTTTTTTTTGACTATTGTATCATTAACAATAAAGGTATTTTCAGTAAGAATTGGATCATCAAATTTTTCATAAAGTTTTGAACTACAACTGCTTATGAATAAAAAAATTATGATTAAATAAAAATTGTTCTTTAAAAGCAACTTAATTTTTTTACTAAATTACACCTTTTAGCTTAAAAATTTCTTTGTCTAATGATTTCAAATGCAACGGCTGAAAATGCAGATGAGACGTTGAGTGAATCAATCTTTGAGTTAATTGGTATTTTTAATACTTCATTTGAAAGCGATAATACACTTTTAGATATACCTTTTTCTTCAGACCCCATAATAATTGCAATAGAATTTTTAAAATTATAATCATATATTGTCTTATCTCCCTTTTCAGATAGACTAACAATTTTAATTTTTAAAGAACTTAGGTGTAAAATAGCATCTTTGATATTTTTGACCCTTGCTATTGGTATTTTAAAAACTCCTCCTGAAGATGTTTTGACAACATCAGAGTTAACGGGTGCTGAGTTATTCTGAGGTATTATTATTCCGTCTACATTAGACGCAACAGCAGTCCTTATTATAGCTCCAAAATTTTTAACATCAGTAATCCCATCAAGTAATACATATGTTTTTGGAGATTCTACATCAAATGTAACTGATAATAAATGTTCGATTGATAATAATTTAATTGGAGATAGAATTGCAATTGCCCCTTGATGATTCTTATCATTATATTTTTTGAATTTCTCCTTGGGTACAAATGAGTATTTAATATTATTATTCTCTAATAAACCTACCAATGATTTAAATAAAGTACTATTATGATAATTTGATTTAATAAGGTATACTTTTGAAATCTCATTTGAAGATTCAATTGCTTCAATAATACTTCTAATACCATAAATTTCCATATAAATTTTAAAAAAAAAAGGAGGCTAAAATGCCTCCTTTTTGTTTTACAACTAACTGTTTATTATTAGAAACAAATACTCAATCCGGATAATGCTTTCACATCTCCAAATGAAGCAGCTTGTCCGTTAGGATAAATACCCTTTGAAACTACAGTCTGTGTTTTACCATTAGTATTAGTAAAACTAATAGTAAATCCAACTTCATCATCATAGTTACCTGAGAAATATGACCAAGTCATTTTCTGTGAACCTGCAGGTAAATCAAATGAAAAAGTGTGAGATTCACCGTCAGCAAAGGTATTACCAGCGTTAGTAATAGTTCCCGTTGCAGTTTTCTGAGATCCGAAACGGTATTCTTTACCATCTACTACTACAGTAACAGCTTCACCCGATGACCAACCGTCACCGTAAGAGTCCACTGCATTAATAGTATACGTCCCAGCTTGAGCTGCAATTTCACCAGCAGGTTGCTCACATCCAATAATAAGTGGATATAAGTAAGGTGATCTAAAGTAAACACCTGTCATTGAACCTGTAACGTTTGTTCTTGAGAAAGATCTCCCGTCAGTAAGGTTTAATACATATCTTACGTTTACAATATCACCTCCACCAAATGTAGTTACTCCCATAGCACCAAGTGCATCACTCAGAGTTAAAGAAAAGTCTAGTCTTGGTAGACCTACAGTACCATCATACATTTCTGAACGTGATATAGTCCTGTATAATACTTCTGATGTTGAAGGAAGACCAGAGAAAGAACCGTTATAAGATAAATATATCTCAACACTGTCTGTAAGGCCACCTTCTTCCGCATCATGAGGTTCAAGAATCCAACTAACAACTGATCCAGATGGATTAGATGCTTGGTATTCACCAGCCTGAGATATAGTTCTCAAAGCAGCACCTTTTGTAAACTCACTTAGCATGTAGTCACTCATCATCTCATACCCTTCGATTTCACTTGAGAAATCTTTTGAACAAGAAACGATTAATGTAATTAAACTAATATATATAAATAATTTTTTCATGTTAAATAGTTTTAGTCGACCGTAGGTCCGTTAGAATTCCAAAAAACTCTTGATGTTAAATCAGATTTTTGAGTTACGTTTGAGTTGTTTGCTGCATAATTTTGTGGATACCACATCGACATAGGAAAAGGACCCGGGTTTGGTTCAACCGTTGGTTGAAGATTTTTAGGGTAACCATTTCTTCTATACGAGTTATATGCATCAATTCCATTACCAAGTTGAGAAATCCAAAATTCTTCAGCCCATAATTCTAATTTTGCATCAAGAGAAGAAGCAAAGCCCCATTCTATAGCAAAGCTTGAAATATAATCTTCAATTTTTGAAGCATCTAACGTTGGTGCGCCAGACATATCATCAACTTTATTTAAGTTAGCTCTTATTCCTGAGAGAGTAGAAGTAGTTGGATCACCACCTGTCATTACAGTTACTTCAGCATCCATAAAATGCATCCAAGAAGCAGCAACTACTGGTGTTATTCCATTTCCACCCTGACCATCACCTAATCCTAAAGATTTAAAGCTAGCGTCATCAAAAGCACCACCTGCTGGGTAAATACCCATTAGAGTTCTTTTGAATCCATCTGGCGGAATACCTTCATCGTTTCCGTGATCTCTTCCCCAATATCCCTCAGGAAGATTACAGTATACACCGTAAGCTATCCTGTGTGGTTCAGTATAGTAACCAGGACCTGAGCACTCTAAACTTACCTCATCAATTGGACCATCCTTACCAGGAGTTACAGGAACTTGTCTGTAAAAAGTATAATTAATCCTAGGATCTCTCATATTATTTCTACCTTTCATCATTCTATCCATTAACCAATTTGACTGATAGTCACTAGCACCTGTATTGGTGTAGTTGGATCTATAAATAGGACTTCTTGTGTCAGGTTGAATAGCATTTGTACCCCACTGAAACTGAAAATCATCAGAGTTATCAGTAATATAATCAGTAATAGCACTATATGCAGCGTAATCACCCATATTTAAATGAGCTCTTTTCTTAATACTGTTAGCAGCTTTTATCCATTTTGAAGCATTACCTCCATAATACATATCGTATTGAGGTGAAGCACCACCTTGATTAAAGTTTGCTATTGCAGCGTCTAATAAACTAAGGGCAGCATTATAAACTGATTCACCTGAATCAGCAGCAGGATTAAGGTTATCAGATCCTTGTAAAGCTTCGCTATAAGGAACATCACCGAAGAAATCAACTAACGTCATTGCAATATATGCTTGCATTACTTGACCCATACCTATATAGTATGTTAAACCAGCCTCTTCTGCCAATACGTTCATCAATCTAATGTCTTCCAACATTCCTTGATACGCATTAGTCCAAGTACCCGAGAAAGATGTTGGAGAATAATTATCATTATATAATCTAGCTCCACCCATATAACGGACCCTAGTTAATCTAGATCCAACACTACCCAAGCCATCAACAAAGTATGCAAAGTCTTCTTGTATTCCATTAATGAATAAATCCGCACTTGCATTCTCTGGACTTAAAGCGTTTGGGTTAACAGTTAAATCTAATTCTGTTGTTTCACATGAGCTTAAAAGAATTACGCTCATTAGAGAAAATATTGAAAGTTTATTTAAATTTTTCATTTTATATTCTTTTATTTTTTAAAACGTTAATTTTAAGCTAACACCATATCTTCTTGCACTTACACCGTTGAAGTACTCAAATCCTGAACCATTTCCAACACCTAAACCGGCGATATTTGGATCATAACTAGTACCTGGAGGTGTATTGTATGCATCATACCAAAGGTTAAATCCTTGAGCAGCTATAGAGACTGCACCAAATGGACTACTTTCTAACCATTTTTTTGGTAAATCATAACTAAGTGAAACTTCACTTAATCTTAATACACTTGCATCCCATGTTCTCAACTCAGATGGACCTGAAATAAGCTCTCCAAAATACATAGTAGCATTATCAATCATCTTGTTGTTTGGAGATCCATCTGAAAGAACACCTGGCATTATGAAAGGTAATTCTCTGTCAAGTGTATCTGTAGTGATACCTCTACCAATAATAGTAGCCATAAATTCAGAATACATATCACCACCAATAGAGGCGTTAAATAAGAAGCTAAAAGCTAAGTTTTTATATGAAATAGTATTTGAAAGGTTGGCGATAAAGTCTGGTTGACTGTCACCAATAAAAGCATACTGATTAGTTTTATAGTTAGTATCATTATTAACTTTATAACCACCTGCAGCATCAATTAATGGATTACCGGCTGCATCTCTTGCAACAGAAGTTCCAATCATTGCAGTTAAAGGAAGGCCTGGAATTGCTGCGTTACCCTCATTTGAGAATCCTGCATAAACAATTTGATCAGTATCTTGACCAAGGTCTTCGACAATTGCCTGGTTAGTAGTATAGTTTATACTAGAGGTCCAGTTAATATCATTTCCTCTTATCCAATCAACTGATAGATCAACTTCCCAACCAGTAGCACTAATTTCACCAATGTTTGTTTCAGTAAATGTGTAACCTGTTGATGGGTCTAATGGTCTAGAAATAATTAAATCTGTAGTATTTCTATCAAAATAAGAAACATTAGCAGATATTCTATTGTCAAATAAATTTGCCTCAATACCGAATTCTAGTTCTGCCAATAACTCAGGTTTTAAACCTGTATTTCCTAATGTTGAACCAGAAGTGTTTGTAATAACATCTGTTCCACCAATTCTAAAGTCTTTAGTATTTAAACTTAAAGTAGATGAAATTGGATATCCACCAGGGAATGTTGCAGATGTACCATAACCTGCTCTAATTTTTAAGAAATCAACTGGTAAATTACCAAAGTCTAAAACTGAAGTTGGAACGAAAGATATACTTGCAGATGGGTAAGTAATAGATCTATTTTCTTCAGATAAGTTTGAAACCCAATCTGTTCTAGATGCTAAAGTGAAGTATAAATAGTCTTGGTAATCGAATGCTGCTTGAGCAAAAACACCAAGAACATTTCTTTTAGAGTAAAATTCAATTTCTTCTTGTAAATTAAAGTTAAAGTGTCTAAGTACGTTAAATACATTTTGACCTGTACTTCTTGCACCATTTCTGTCATATTCTCTTGAGTTTGAAGTAGCACCGGCATTAAATGTTAGTGACCAATCATTATCAAGTTCATAATCTCCATTAACTGTTATTTGATGGTTATAGAGAGTTACAACATTATTCCATTTTTCATAGAAACCAGATTGAACCTCAGGAACAACATCTTGACCACCCTTATTTTGGTAACTTACGTTTCCTTCGTTGTATAAATCATATCCGTATCTATATTGAATATTAAGATTGTCTGAGATATCATATTGAACTGATGCTCCACCGTAAATTCTATGAGTTTGTTGCTGGTCACCAGTATTATTTACTGTCCATAATGGATGTTGAATTCCATTTGAAGATCTATAGTAAATTGAAGCTCCCGTAATTGGGTGTGCATAAGGTAAATCACCAATACTTACAGATCTAGGTGTATAAAAGATATTTCCATATAATGATGAACCAGACTCGTTTGTACCACTACTATAAGCAGCAGAAATAGGAGGAGTCTTGAAGTTTGTGAAAGAGTAATTTATTGTACCATTTACAGTAAATTTATTGGATAGTACAGCTCTTCCTCCAAAACTTATATTGTTTCTTCTTAAACTGTTTCCAGGAGTAAATCCTTTATCATCCAAATTTCCGTAGTTTACGTTATAAGATACTTTACCGTCATCACTTTGTCCTCTAAAGTTAATATTCGTATTGATTATCTCTCCAGGCTCGAACAATGCTCCAACACTATCATAAGGTTTCCATTCCCATACTGAATCCTCTGAAAGTCCTATTAATGGTAATAAATCTCTTGAAAGGAATCTAGAATTTAAGTTACTGTTGTACGGGTGTCTTAAAAAACCTGGCTGTGTAGTACCAAACGGAGCTGTACCAGAACCATTTAATTGAGATTGTACACCCCAACCTGCAGGACCATCTTTATCAAAACTTGGACCCCAGTTAGAGAAAAACCAACCAAAATTTTGGTTAAAACCATTTCCATATTGCATTTGGTAGTCAGGCTTCATCGCTAGTTCATTAACAAAATAGGATGTGTTAACAGTTATTTCGTTTTTCTGAGCTTTTGCACCTGAAGCTGTTGTTCCAGCTTTAGTAGTAATAAGAATTACACCATTTCTACCTTGAGATCCGTAAAGGGTAGCAGCAGCTAGACCTTTTAAAACGTTTACAGACTCAATATTGTTAGGATCTAGATCAAGGAATCTTGAAGAACCATTATTACCTGAAGTGAAACTTCCTTGTGCATTGGTATCACTTTGGAAAGGGACACCATCAACAACAAATAACGGTTGGTTACTTGAACTAAAGGTACTTAAACCTCTAATTACAACACTTGTTCCTGATCCGGAAATACCACCCTGATTAGTTACTTGTACACCAGAGGCTTTACCTGCAAGAACACGTGCAACATCACCAGAAGCTCTACTTTCGATTTGACTATTGTCAACCTCAGATACAGCATATCCTAGCGCACGTTTTTCTCTTGTAATACCTAAACTGGTAACGATAACCTCATCAAGTTGATTACCAAGGGAAAGAGATATATTAATGACGTTGCCTGAGCCTACAGCTATTACTGAAGATTCATAACCAACGAAACTGAATTCCAAAATCTGGCCTTCAGAAGCATTAATAGAAAAGTTTCCATCGAAATCAGTGGTTACACCGGTTGTTGTACCCTGAATAAGAACGGTTGCTCCCGGTAAAGGAAGCCCGTCTGGATCAGAAACAACACCAGATACTGTCTTCTGAGCAAACGACAGCTGTGCCGTGAGCAAGAAAACCACTAGTAATCTTAATAAGCTTTTCATACTTAGTTATTTAGTTATTTAATTTTTGTTAAAATTTTCTTAAATTTTTCGTAAACGCTAATATACATCAATAATTCAAAAAAAAAAGGAACTTTTATAGATTATTAGAAAAAAATTAAAAAAAACAAGATTATTGCATTAAAAGTCGCCAAATAATATTAAATTATTAAAATTTTAGTTAAATAATTATCATATTATTAATTTATTTATAAATTTTCTGCGAATTCAAAAATCTTTATAATAGAGCTCAATTCACTAACTTTTATTCTTTCAGATTTAATAAATTTTTTGATTTTATCAGACTTTTCTCCAAAAAAATTAATTAATGACCTTTTGGATTGTTTTAGTTTAACAGGTGTGTCACCATTTGAGCTAATGTATAATTCAGTGCTCTCAACATATCTTGGTGGGAAAGAATTTTCAAGAGATGTCCTTGCAATCTTTGCCTCCATGAAGGTCTTTTTCTTCTTTAAAAATAATTTATCTCTTTCACCATTAAATACTTTTATCAAATAACCCATATATGCGTTTCCACTTTCTAGCCTGTGAGGAAGGTACTCATACCTTTCTCCGTTGATTAATGGGATCACATCAGTGCTTTTGATTAAAACTAATTCTGACTCAGTTTGTGATGGTGTATCAGCCATTTCAATTTCGTCTCTAAAAGCGTTATATCTCATGTAACCAGTATCATTTAATTCTTTTCCAAAATATTCAAGCTTTGCAATTCTAAAATTTTTGTCAAAGTAATGACTTCCCTGAATATTTAATGGTTGAGTAGCTCTAGATTGCCTGTTACCAAAATCAATTAAGGCTTGTTGAGTTGCTCCAGTAACAGTAGCATTGTTATTCCCTTGAGATTGCAAGTTAAAAGTCAATAAACCAGTAAATACGAGAATATAAATTTTTTTCATGTTATAAGATTAAAGCGCTAAATTAATTATAATATTGTTAAACATTCGAAACACTAGGTTATTTAACAACAAATTAAACCATTTTAAAATGGTAGATATATTGATCTTTAAGTTCAGAATTTATAAATTTCAAAATATATTTATTTGACCATAGAGAAGGTCATCAAACTTTTCTCTTTTTCTTATTTCTATTATTTTGTTTTTATAAACACAGACTTCTGAAGGTTTTAGTCTACTATTATAATTACTAGTCATTGTAAAACCGTATGCTCCTGAATTCTTAAAGCATAATATGTCACCTGATGATATTTTTGATATTCTTCTTTTTTCAGCAAAAGTGTCTTTTTCGCAAATATATCCCACAACAGAGTATTCAAATTTTTCATCATTTGGATTAGATAAGTTGATTATCTCATGAAAAGATTTATAGAGTGTAGGTCTGACAAAGTGGTTAAAACCAGAATCTACTTGTATAAAAGTATTTTTAATTGATTCTTTGACATAATTAACTTTGGTAATGAAGTATCCTGACTCGCTGACTAAAAATTTTCCTGGCTCAAAAATTAGTTTCAAGTCTTTTCCTTTTTTTAATTTGAATTTTTTAAGTTCATCGATAATAATTTTTGCATAATTATCAAGATTAGTTTGGGTGTCTCCTTTGAAATATGGTATTTTAATACCACCTCCTAGATCGATTGTTTCTATATTTTTAAAATTACATGCAATAGAAAATATTTTTTTTATTCCTAATTCAAAATCATTATCCTTTATAATATCACTTCCAGTATGTATATGTAGAGTAGTAACTTTAACCATTTCATTTAATTCCATTTCTATTATTTCATCTATTCTTTCTTCAGGAATTCCAAATTTTGAATTTAAATGTCCAACACTAATGTTTTCATTACCTCCTGCATACACTCCAGGATTAATTCTAATTGATATTGGTTGATTTGGATAGCTTTTAGAAAAATCTTTAAGTGATTCAATACTATCTAGATTAATTTTAACTCCTAAAGATACAGCCTCTTTAATTTCAGAAAAACTTACTCCATTTGGAGTAAATAAAATTTCTTCTTTTTTAAAGCCACATTTAATTCCGATTTTAACTTCTTCAATTGAAACTGCATCAAGCCCTAAGCCAAGATTATTTATATACTTTAATATTGATATATTAGATAGAGCTTTAGCTGCAAAATGAATTTTATAATTATCTATTTTTTTAAATGCTTCTCTAAGTTTATTTAATTGCCTATCTATCAATGATAAATCATATACATATAATGGTGTGCCATAATTTTGGGCAGCTTTTTTTAGTTTCTCAACATTCATAAGATCAATTAATCTTTAAATATAAAACTGATTTTAAATAATTCAAATTTCTTAAGTTTTGTAGTTATATTTGTTGGCATGAATTTACACGAATATCAAGGAAAAGAACTACTGAAAAACTTTAATGTTGAGATACAGAGAGGTTATGTTGCTAGTTCAGAAGATGAAGCTGTTGAATGTGCAGAAAAACTTACCAAAGAGACAGGCACTAAAATATTCGTGGTAAAGGCACAAATACATGCAGGTGGTAGAGGAAAAGGAGGAGGTGTTAAAATTGCAAAAAGTCTTGATGAAGTAAAGAAAATTTCATCTGAAATTATTGGAATGAAGCTAGTTACTCCACAAACTTCAAAAGATGGAAAGCTAGTAAGAAAGGTCCTAATTGCTGAGGATGTTTATTATGACGGAAAATTTGATAGAAAAGAATTCTATGTATCTGTTTTGCTTAATAGGTCATCATCAAAAAATATGATTGTCTACTCAACTGAAGGAGGTGTTGATATCGAGGCAGTTGCTGAAAATACTCCAGAGCTAATTTTTAATGAAGAAATTGATCCTGGAACTGGAATCCTTCCATTTCAGTCAAGAAAAATTGCTTTTAATCTAGGTTTGACGGGTCAGGCTTTTAAAAATATGTCAAAATTTATAACAAATCTTTACAACGCATTCGTTAACTCTGACGCGTCATTATTTGAAATTAATCCTGTATTAAAAGCTTCAGATGATAAAATAATTGCTGTAGATTCAAAAGTTACAATTGATGAAAATGCACTTTTTAGGCATAAAGATTATGAGTCATTAAGAGATTTAAATGAAGAGCATTCAGTAGAAGTTGAGGCTAGAGAAAATGGTTTAAATTATGTTGATTTAGATGGGAATGTAGGATGTATGGTAAACGGTGCTGGGCTAGCAATGGCAACGATGGATCTCATTAAACTAGCTGGGGGAGAGCCAGCAAACTTTCTTGATGTAGGTGGAACTGCAGATTCTAAAAGGGTTGAAAAGGCTTTCAGACTAATTCTTCAAGATTCAAATGTAAAGGCCATTTTGGTAAATATTTTTGGTGGAATAGTTAGGTGTGATAGAGTAGCGGAGGGTATTGTATCTGCTTACAAGAATTTAGACAATATTAATGTCCCGATTATTGTTAGGCTTCAGGGTACTAACTCGGAGAAGGCCAAAGAAATTATTGATAATTCTGGTTTAAATGTACTATCAGCTACTGCATTTGATGAGGCAGCAATAAAGGTTCAGGCTGCTATAATATGACATTAAGTCATAGTTTTTTATTTTTTAACGTCATTTTGACATATTTTATTATTTGGTATTCTATTTGACTATTATTTATTGAATTTATGATTCAATGTTTAATTAAAAAAATAAATTATGAGAATAGTAAAATACAATAATAACAATGTTTTTCCATCATTAATGAATGAATTTTTTAATGATGATTTTGGAATGAACTTATTTAATAGAAGACATTCTGTACCATCAGTTAATTCAATTGAGAATAATGATTCTTTTGAAATCGATCTTGCAGTGCCAGGAATGAAGAAGGATAATTTTACCATCGAATTAAATGATAAAATTTTAGTGATTTCATCAAACAACTCTGATGATGATCAAATTGAAAACATTAGATTAAATGAATTTAATTATTCATCTTTTCAAAGGTCATTTAGAGTTCCGGAATCAGTAGAACTTGATAAAATCAAAGCAAATTATAAAAATGGAATTTTAAAGATTAAATTACCTAAGAGAAAGGATAGTATCACAAAACCTAATAGGGTAATTGATATAAGCTAATAGAGTTAATAATCAAAAATTAAGGTGTACAATTTGTACACCTTTTTTTATTTAATTTTTTTCTTCAAATATCCTATTTTATCTCTAAGATCAGCTGCCTTGAGAAAATCAAGCTTTTTTGCTACTTTTTCCATTTCCTTTCTTAACTCTTTAATTTTGACCTCAATTTGGTTTTTTGTATGATATTTTTTAATCTCTTCTTCAAAGTCATCATAATTAGTACTCACAGTCTCTCCAATTTGTTCAAATGAATTTGTGAATGATTTTTCCATTTGTTTAGGAACTAAATTATTCACATTATTAAATTCTTGTTGTTTCTCTCTCCTATACTTAGTTTCATCAATTGTTTTTTTCATACTTTTAGTTATTATATCTGCATACATTATAGATTTTCCATTTATGTTCCTGGCAGCTCTACCTACAGTCTGAATAAGAGATCTATGGCTTCTAAGGAATCCTTCTTTATCAGCATCTAAAATTGCCACAAGTGATACTTCAGGTAGATCAAGACCTTCCCTCAATAAATTAACACCAACTAAAACATCAAATATTCCTTTCCTTAAGTTTTGCATTATTTCTACCCTTTCTAGTGTATCTATATCACTGTGAATATAATTAGCTCTAATTTTTGACTTATGAAGATATTTTGTTAATTCCTCTGCCATTCTTTTGGTTAAAGTAGTTACTAGAACTCTCTCATCTTTTTCAATTCTTTTAAGAACCTCTTCAATTAAATCATCAATTTGATTTTCAGATTTTCTAACTTCAATTATTGGATCTAGAACACCAGTTGGTCTTATAATTTGTTCAACAAAAAGACCTTCAGATTTTCTAAGTTCATAATCTGCTGGTGTTGCACTAACATATAATACATTGTTTTGAAGATCTTCAAATTCCTCAAATTTTAATGGTCTATTGTCAAGTGCAGCAGGAAGTCGGAATCCATATTCGACTAAATTCTCTTTCCTGCTTCTATCTCCACCATACATTGCATGAACTTGGGGAATAGTAACATGACTCTCATCAATTACCATTAAATAATCATCTGGGAAATAATCTAATAAACAAAAAGGACGAGTTCCAGGACTTCTTCCATCTAGGTATCTTGAATAATTCTCAATACCAGAGCAATATCCGAGTTCTTTTATCATTTCCAGGTCAAACTCTGTTCTTTCTTTTATTCTCTTAGCTTCAAGACTTTTTTCAATCTCTTCAAAGTATTTTACTTGTTCATCCAAATCAAATTCTATATTATTTATTGCAGACTGAATACTTGACTCAGATGTAACAAAAATCATAGCGGGAAAAATTCTTAAATTATAGTAGTCTTCAATTTTGTTTCCTGACAAAGGATCAATTGATTCGATACTTTCAATATTATCACCAAAAAAATTAATTCTGTAAAATATGTCTGAATAACTTGGAAATATATCCACTATATCTCCTTTAACTGAGAAGCTTCCTCTATTAAGATCACTTATTGATCTAGAGTATTGACTTTTTACAAATAATGCTAAAAGTTTTGGAATTTGAATTTCTTGATTTACTTCAATTTTGATTACATGTTTTTTAAATTCAGATGGGTTTCCAATACCATATATACATGATACTGATGCGACTACAATTATATCGTCTCTTCCTGAAAGTAAAGAAGAAGTTGCGCTTAATCTGAATTTTTCAATTTGCTCATTTATTGATAAATCTTTTTCGATATAAAGACCTGAAGATGGAATATATGCTTCTGGTTGATAATAGTCATAATAAGAGACAAAATATTCTACAGCATTATTCGGAAAAAAGTTTTGAAATTCTGAATATAACTGAGCAGCAAGAGTTTTATTATGAGCTAAAACCAATGTTGGTTTTTTTATTTCTTGGATAACATTAGCTACAGTAAAAGTTTTTCCTGATCCTGTAACACCCTGAAGAGTTACGTGATTATGATTATTAGTGAATGAGTCCGTTATACTTTTTATAGCATTTGGTTGATCTCCAGTTGGTTTAAAGTCTGATGTAAGTGAGAAGCTCATTAATCTATTTGATTATCATCAAAATCTGTTTCATTAGTATTATCACTTAAATTGAATATATTAGAGGGTGCTTCTTTTGGTACCTCGCCAATTGAATTAATAACAATATACTTACTATTATCATTAACAAAATTTCCAACTTCATATAGTTCAACAAAAAATGTCCAATAATTTAGAAAGTCATAAATAAAAATAAGTTTATCGTTTTTTGAAATAAAAAAATTTGAAATTGGAATGTTATCCATTATTTCATCTTTGTCATCTATTTTAAAAATTTTAATTTCATCAAGTTGTTCCCAGTTATCATCTGTATTATGAAATGTAGATATTTCAGATGAATCAAATCCAAATTCAGTTGAAATTATTTTACTGAACTCTATAAGTGAAGTGTCTGAGTCTATTACTATATCCCTTAGTACATCATCTTTAACGTTTAATATTATTCTAAATTTTAATTGCATTATTTGAAATGTTGTACAATAGTAAAAAATAAAATTGAATACCAATAATCAATGTTGAAATTAATAAATGTATTGGTTGTGATGTAAATGGAAAATGAAAATAGTACATAATTATACCAGAAACAATTTGTAGAAAAATTAATGAGTTAACTATATATATCAATCTTGATTTTAACCCAATTTTTGTAGCTTTAAAATATATTATACTATTAACAATAATAATTGACCAAGAAAAACTCCTGTGAAAGCTAAATGTACTAGAAATATTTTCTATCCATTTTTCCTTTTCTATATAATTAAATAATTCCATTTTAATGTCTATGAATTTTCTGACTTCTGTCCCTGTAATTATTTGAATAAGCAGAAGTGATATAGATAATAATACCAATAATGAGATATTTTTTGATAATTTAAATCTCATTTTTTTAATTTTAGAAAATGCTAAAATAGAGAATAGTATAAACAAGAGGACTATAGCCATCAGCATATGAACAGTTATTGTATTAGCTGTAAGATTACTGTCAACAACAGTTTTACCTAACCAAGCCTGAAAAAGAATTGCAATTAAAGCTAAAAATGCTAATCCAGTTATTAATTTTTTTCTTTTAAAAAATTTTAATGAACCAAGAAATAATATTAATACTGATAATCCTGCAATAGCTCCTATAAGTCTATTTATATATTCAATCCAGGTATGATAGACATTAAACTTTGAGTAATCGTGTTTGGTATACTTATTCCAATTTAATAATTCAAATTTATCTTTCGATTTGAAGCTATTATTAGCATAATATAATTTTTCATCAATAATAATTATTTGATTTTTGTTATAATCAAAATTTGATTTCCAATCTAACTGAGATCTCTCTGTAGGTGGAATCAAAAATCCAAAACATTTTGGCCAATCTGGACAGCCCATTCCACTCCCAGTCATTCTTACTATTCCTCCAGCTAAAATAACCAGATAAACTATAGTAATTGATACAATTGTGGTCTTGTGTAGACTATTCATTTTTCTAATCCCATTGATTTTCCAATCTTAAGCATTAAGTTAAATGCTTCATCAAAATCATTTTTTATATCACCATCTAAAATAGCCTCTTTGATCTTTTCTTTAATAATTCCAATATCTTTACAGGGATTAATTTTATAATGATTCATGATGATTTCACCAGTCACTGGAGGCTGAAAGTTTCTTATACTATCTCTCTCCTCTACATCTTTAATTTTTTTTCTAACAACCTTAAAATTATTTTGATATTTAATAGACTTTTTAAGATTCTTAGTAGTAATGTCAGCTTCGCACAGTTTAAGTAAATCTTCAATACAGTCCTCTGAGTCATAAATTAGTCTTCTTACTGCAGAATCGGTAACAATATCCTCAGAAATTATTATTGGTCTTGAACTCATCATTACTATTTTTTGAACATACTTAAGAGTCTCATTTAAAGGTAACTTTAGTCTTTTAAATATTTTTTTGACCATTTTGGAGCCTACATATTCATGACCATGAAATGTCCATCCAATTTTTTTATCAAATTTTTTGGTTGGAGCCTTTCCAATATCATGAAGAAGTGCTGCCCACCTTAACCAGAGATTATCAGTATTTTTAGATATATTATCTAACACTTCAAGAGTATGATAAAAATTATCTTTATGTGTTTGGCCTTCAACTTCTTCAATTCCTTTTAAGTCAATTAATTCAGGTAATATAAATTTTAGTAGATTTAAGCTTTCTAAATTTTTAAATCCAATCGAAGGGCTTTCTGTTAATAGTATCTTATTAATTTCATCAGATATCCTTTCCGGAGTTAAAATTTTCATTCTATGTGAATTCTTTTTAATTGAATTTTTAGTCTTTTCAGCAATATTAAATTTTAGTTGAGATGCAAACCTGACAGCCCTTAACATTCTTAATGGGTCATCTGAAAAGGTTTTGTTTGGTTCATTGGGTGTTACAATAATTTTCTTTGATATATCCTGAATACCTCCAAAAGTATCAATTAATTCTCCAAAATTTTCTTTGTTAAGTTTTATTGCAATAGTATTAATTGTAAAATCTCTTCTTAACATGTCATCCATAAAATTTCCCGGTTTAGTGCTAGGATTTCTACTGTCTTTCGAGTAAGATTCCTTTCTAGCTCCAACAAATTCAATCTTAAAATTATTATGACTAATCATTGCTGTTCCAAATCTTTTATAAATATTAATTTTTGAGGTTGTAACATTTGGTTTTAGTTTTTTATGGAATGCTTTGGCTAAATCAATTCCTGAGCCAACACACATAATATCAACATCTTTTCTTAGATCTCTTTTAAGTATTATATCTCTAACATATCCACCCACAATATATGTTTCAATTGACAATTCATCTGCTACTGCAGAAATAATCTCAAAGATATTATCAGTTTTCAAATAATTTAATATGTCAGTATTGAAAGAATTCATCTCAGTTTGTCAAAACTATCATTATCATAGTTATACTTTAAAATTCTTGAAGATACATTGCAACCTATTGCTTGTTCAAGCTTAACTACATATCCGACATTTTCTTTTATTTCAGTGTTGATGTCATTAAAATTTAAAGGCATCTTATATCCTGAAATATTGGCAGAAGTAGATACAATAGGTTTTCCAAAAGCCTCAATTAGTTTTAAACAAAAATTGTTTTTTGGAACTCTAAATGCTACAGAACTATTATTTCCAAGTATAAAATTGGAAATGTATTTTGGATTATCAAATATAAATGTAGTTGGGGAGTCATCTGAAGCTTGATTGAGTTTTTCAATTTCATTTATATCAGCATAGTTACTAATCATTTCAAAACTTGAGGCTAAACAAATTAGTCCACTTGAGTAATCTCTTTTCTTTAATTTAAATATTTTTTTTGTTGCATTATCTGACAGTGCATCACATCCTATACCCCAAACAGTATCAGTTGGGTATAAAATAGTTTCACCCGATTCTAGTGCAATAACAGCATTTTTTAATTCCTTATCCAATTTTTGATAATTTTACCAGTAAAAGTATTGAAATTAATTCTAAAGATCTTTAATTAATATTTTCAAAAAGTTAGAAACTTGTTAAATAATCAACATACAAAATATATAGGCATTGATTTTGGTAAAAAAAGAACAGGAATATCAATTTCTGATTATGATAAAGTAGTCTCTTTTCCATTAGAAACTATCGAAACTAATAATCTAATTGATTTTTTAAAAGAACTATCAAGAAAAGAAAATATTGAAAAAATTGTTATTGGTAAACCTTTAAAACTTAATAATACTGTTCATGATTTAGAAAAAGATATTATTGATTTTATTAAATCTTTAGATAAATTTTTACCTGATATTACTGTTGAAAGAATTGATGAACGATATACGTCAAAGATTTCAAAGAAGATTATAGATCAACTATATTCAAAGAAAAAAATTAGAATGGATAAATCAATAATAGACAAAATTAGTGCATCTTTGATACTAGAATCTTATCTAATTAAAATGAGTAAATGATACGACCTATAGTTGCATACGGTGATCCTGTATTAAAGAAGAAAGCTTTAGAAATTAATATAGATGAACCTGGTGATTTGAAATCACTATTAAAAGATTTGTGGGATACTATGTATAACGCTAAAGGCGTTGGAATAGCAGCTCCACAAATTGGTGTTTCTAAATCAATTTTTGTTGCTGATTTTTCATTTTTTAAAGATGAAGACAATTTTTTTGAAAATGAATTAATAAATATGAAACAGGTATTTATTAATCCAGAAATTATTAAAGAAAAAGGGGAGAATTTTATATATCCTGAAGGTTGTTTGAGCATACCAAACATTTCAGAAAATGTAAAAAGAAAGAGTAAACTAAAAATCAAATTTTTAGATGAAAAATTATTTCCTCATGAAATGGAGTGTTCAGGAATAATTGCAAGAGTAATTCAACATGAGTATGACCATTTAAATGGAATTTTATTCATTGATAATCTTTCATATAAGGAAAGAAAAAAGCTTCGGAATGAGTTAAACTTAATTTCAATTGGAGATATTGAAGTAAAATATAAAATGAGTTTTTTTAAAAAAGAAGATTAGACTTTTTCAATCTTTTTAAGTTTAGCTCTCCAAAATTCTATCTTTTTTTCGATTGATTCAATTTTAGTTGAAACGTTTTTAAATAATGGATTTTCAATACTTGAGCTTGAGAAAAATTCTAAATTATTCTGAAATTGATTAGACTCAACTTCAAGATCTGATATCTTCCTCTTGATAGTTTGAATTTTCTTGTTAATTTCATTGGAATCAGTTTTAGATAATTCAAGTTCAAAATCAAAAATTAAATTTTCTTTTTCTACTTTATCTAGATCTAAAGATTTAATAATTGATGAGATTTTTCGCATTAAATTTGAATTAAGGATAGCTGATGAATTTATGTTAAGTTCACCAATTTCATTAAAACTTTTAATCGATAATATAAATTCATCCTTCAAGTCATCTACTGTATACTTCTTTTTCAAAAATTTAAGTTTATCAATAAATTTATATTTTTCATCGTAAATTTTTTGTTCATTCTCGTCTAGATTAACAGCACCTGATTTAAGTATATCATAGAACTTATTTACTTGTGGCTTAAAATCATTCCAAAGAGAGTTAGATATTTTTCTTGGAAGATATCCAACTTTTTTCCATTCTTCTTGTATTAATTTTACTCTTTTTGAATTTTCAGATATTTTATTACTTTCAATAATAGCCTTTACTTCACCTATCAGTGACTTTTTTAGATCAATACTTTTCTTGAGTTCTTTTTTCTGATTTTTATAAAAATTATTTTTCTCAGTATTAAATTCTTTTGTGGCTACTCTAAAATCATTCCATGATTTTTTGTTTTTATTACGTTGAAGATATTTTATACTTTGAAATTCAACCTTTAACTTTTCAAAATCTTTTATTTTATTTTGCCACTCTGAGTGAGTTTTTGGCAGTTTAGAAGTTAATTCTCTCATCCTAACAATTACATTCTGTTTTTTTTGGTAATTATCTTGCTGAATGGTCGAGATTTCTTTTTGAAAGTCTTGTCTTTTCAAATGAATTTTTTGAGATGCAGCTTGAAATCTTTTCCACAAATCATCACTATGTTCTCTTGATACAGGGCCTAACTCATTTTTCCATAACCTGTGTAAATCATTAAGGTCCCTTGATGCCTTAATTATATCATCAACTTTGTCTAATTGTTCTGCTCTCTCAATTATTTTCAGTTTTTCCTCATAATTATGCTTAAAATCTAGTTCTCTTAGATCTCTGTTTAGATGAAGAAAGTCATAAAATTTACCAACATGGTGTCTATAAGTCTCCCATATATTATTCCTATCCATTATAGGAACTTGTCCAGTGTTATGCCACTCTTCTTTGAGTAACTTAAACCTTGAATATAGTTTATTGGGATTCTCGTCAACAACTATTAAATCTTTAATTTTTTCAATTAGTGCTTGTCTTTTAAGGAGATTTTCTTTTTGATTTGAATTTAAATCATTGAAATACTTTCTCTTCTTACTAGAATATATCCTAAGAATTTTAAAAAAGTTAGACTCACTATTAATTATTTCATTTGAATCATTCTTTTTTAAAGTAGTGTTTATGACTGACCTTAATTCTTCAATTTCCTTTCTTTTAGTAAACCAATCCTCAGAATTAATTAATTCTTCAAATTGGGTTACATTATCAGATAATTGAACTTTTTTAGACCTAACTTTTTTTGTCTCTTTTTTATCTGATTTAGATGAATTTTCTTGATTATTAGAGGGTAACTTCTGATCACCATATAGCTTCATCCATTCCTTGTATGCCTTAGTTCTTTTATCTTTAGGCATCTCAGGAATAACATTAGATTCTGAAATCTGATCACCATATTTTTTAACCCATTCTTTGTATGCCTTAGTTCTCCTATCTTTTGGCATCTCAGGAATTGTATTTTTTACTGGATCAACAGAATCCGATGAAGACTTTTTCGATTTTTTATTCGAGTCTTTCATTAAGTTATTTGCTATTATTTATAATCTAAAATTAACAAAAAAAAATTGCAATCCTATTTAGTAGATTTTGTCCAAAGATTCCAGGACATTTCAGCTTGAAATTTTAACATTTCATATCCATTCAAAGTCTTACATCCCATTTCTTTTCCTTTTTTTATAAAAAGTGTTTCAGAGGGATTATAAACCAAGTCATATAAAATATTTTCTTCATTTAATAGATTATAAGGTAGATCTGGACATTTATCAATGTCAGGAAATGTTCCGACTGGAGTACAATTCACAATTAAAACATATCCTTTAAAAAAACTATGATTAATTTCTTTATATGATAAATAATCTTTTGACTTTTTTCTTGATACTATTTTATATGGAATATTATTTTTTTTACAAAAATAAATTATGGTTTTAGATGCTCCTCCTGTTCCCAGGATGACCATGGAGTCTATATTATGAATTGAATTAACTTTTAGTGATTCAGTAAAGCCGTATATATCTGTATTATAACCTTTTCTTCCATTATTTTCAAAACATATTGTATTAACAGCACCGATTTCTCTGGCTTCATCTGATAACTCATCTAGATAAGGGATGATCTCTTCTTTATATGGTATTGTAACATTTAAACCACCCAAACCCTCATCAGAGATAAATCTATTTATAAGATTTATTGATTCTATATCGAAATTTTTATAATTATATCCCGATAGATTTATATCTGAATTGAATTTTTCTAAAAAGTATTTTCTTGAAAATGAATATTCAATGTTTTTTCCGATTAAGCCGAATTGTTTTCTATCTATCAATTTCTATTTGCTAGTCTTTCTAATAAAACTACAAACAAAATACCAATTAGAATATTAAAAATTGTTATCCAAGTTTGATAAATTGAAAAATCAGGGAAAAATAATGATGCATTACCTAACATATCTTCATTTTTCCATGGCCATACGCCTATTAAAGACCCTGCAATGAATCCAACAATGATAGAAATAGTTATTGTCTTATAGTGTTTTAGCAATGAGCTTAAAATATTTGATAGAAAAACCAAACCAAAAATAGATCCTAGTGTAAATAATATCAAAACTTTTAATAAATACAATCTTTCAGGATCATGAATAAATGTAAAATTAAATGATAATAATTCTACAAGAGTAAAGTATAATGCATTCACTGAATCAACCATAATTAGTGTGTAATTACCCGCTAATAAAAGTAAATAAGATCCTGACAATCCAGGTAATATCATTCCAGAGATTGCTATTACACCTGAGAAAAATATGATTAGGTCTGAAGTTCCAACTTCATAATTTTCAGCAAAACTAATTAAAAGACCGGAAGTTATACCTATAGTAATTCCAATAAAAGATTTTAAATTAATTTTTTCTAATTGATAATATATTACATAAAATGATCCTACAATCATTCCAAAAAATAATCCAAAAACATATAATTCATATTTTTCGATTAGCCAATCTAATATAAGAGAGACACTGAAAAAACTGGCAATTACACCGGAAAAAACAATAGTTAAAAATTTACCATTTATTTCTTTAAAGAATTCTTTGAATCCATTATTAAACAATATTTTAAAAGACCTAAAATTTATCTTTTTAATTGAGCTAAGAAGGTCTTCATAAATACCAGTTACAAAAGCTACTGTTCCACCTGATACACCCGGTATTTTATTTACAGCACCCATGGCAAGGCCTTTTAAAAAAAGAAATATGTTATTTTTTAGCATTTTTTAATATAAAAAAATTAGACAAGTAAAGTCTTATTTTCATTAAATTCTGGAAATGATTCAATAAGTTTATTAGGAACTCCACAAACTTTGTTTCCACTTTGGAAAAAGTAAATTGCTTCATTGAGTTTACCATGCTTTAGTAGACAACCACTGATCGTAAAATCAATAAATGCTTTGTTTGGATAGTACTTTTTTGCTTTTAAAGAAACTTTAAGTAAATCTGACCATCTCTTTGCGTCAATTAAACATTTAATATAGCCCTTCCAAATTTTCCATGAAATATTTTCTTTTAAATCTAAGATTTGGTTATAAAATCCAATTGATTCATTATAGCATTTAGTTCTGTAGCATATAATGGAAATTAATTCAAGAATCTCAATGCTATTATGATTATTATTGAGTGCTTTAGATGCTAGGTATTTTGATTGTCTGTAGTTTTTCTTTCTTAGGTAAAATTTAATCAAATATATCCAAGCTTTTTCATTTCCAGGTTCTTCTCTTACTGACTTTTTTATATAATCAAGAAATAATTTTTTATTATTTAACTTTTTGTAACACCTAGCAATTCTAAAATATATATGAGAACTAGGCTCACTAAGTTCGATTGATAACCTAAAATTATCTAAAGCTTCATTAAATCTTCCAATTTTTTCTAAAACCTTGGCTTTTTCAATATATGCAGAAACAAATTGATCATCAGATATAATAGCAAAATCAAACGCAGATATACTCTCTTTTAATTTTTGTTGTTTGTTATAAATTTTACCAAGTTGATGCCATGCTATTTTTGAATAAGGTTTTTTTTCAAGAACTGAACTTAATTCACTAATAGATTCTTCAACCATTCCTAAATTCTCATAACAAAAAATCAGGTTGTATAAAGATTGGTAGTCTTCCTCGTCATGTTCAAGACATTTTTTAAAAAATGGTATAGCAGACTGAAAATCATCAATTAAAAGAAATTCCATCGCAATCATATTCCATATATCTAATTTATCATCTATAAATTCTAATGCTCTCTTTAATATTTCAATTGCTTCTTCACTATGATTATTTTTTGAGTAAATAGTAGCTTTTTGAAGATATACTTCTCGATTTTCAGGATCAATATCTTCCAGATAATTTAATATTTCATAAGCATCCTCATAGTTTGAATTAAAAATTAGCAGTTCAGATTTTAAAAGCATTAAATCTGTATTATTTGGATGTTGATTTAGTCCCATTTTAATTGACTTCTCAGCAAGAGAATAATTAGCTTGATCAATGTAATGATGGGTAATTAAAATGAATTCGGTGGAGTCAAAATAAAAGACAGTATTTGTCTTAAGCATTTCCTCAAATTTTAATATAGAAGCACTTAGATTACTCAAAAATTATTTTTTATCTAAGTTAGCCAAGACTTAGACCTCTATAATTTTATATATAAATTATTTTCAACAAAATAATTAACATATTTGTTTACTCAATTTCAATAATTTTAAGTTTTTTATCAGCTTCACTAAAAAGGTCATCAATGCTTTCTGGCTTTTCATTTTCTCTCCAAATAAATCCAGGAAGTTTCATTTCATTTATAATAATTTTATTTTCGGAGATGACGTTTCCATCAGGATTTTTATAAAAAGAAACCTCTGATATTTCATTTTCTTTAAATTTTATTAAAATTGAACTAGCTAGTGTATTATTCATTCCTATGAATTCTCCTTCATCCGAATACATGTAATATAATAGGGTAGAATTCTTTACTATAAAAACATTATCTAATTTACCATCACTAAAGAATCCATCAAGCTTTTCCCCTTTAATTTGATTATATCTATCGTTTACCAATGAATCTTTTTGACTCATAAATACATTACCTCTAATAATAAGAGAGTCAAGTTCCTCAGATTCCATATTAGACTTTAAAAATATTTGGTCTCCAGTAATTTGATTTTTTCCGAACCAAATAATAGGATTAATTTTATTTTTCTCCTCATCAGTTAAGCTTTTTAAATATCTAGAGCTTCTAGGCTTTTTCAGTAATTTTATAAGCCCAGTCTCTTGGTTAAAATGAATAGAGTCGGAAAGACCTCTTACATCCGATTTTAAAATTCTAACATCATAGTAACCTTTTAATATTTTTTTTTCATCAGGTCCTGTAATTGTTATTGTATCTGAGTGGATATATAGAGAATCATTTTTAATGATGTTCACAGCAAGTGCATTTTTTGTAATTATAGCAGAATCTTTTTCCTTAAAAATTTCACCATAATGACCAGTAATTATAGAATTATTTAAAGTATCATTAATCTTTATATTATATGAAGCTGAAGCATATGATTTCTCGTTTTCAAAAAAAATACTATCGCCGTTTATTATTTTTCCATCATAGTTAATTACAGCATTTTCTCTAAAGAACCCTTTCTGACTAAATGTATCGTAAAAACCATTTTTACATAAAATAGAATAATCAATTCCAGTAATTAAAGTTTTATCATTAAAATATGTATAGTTAGACTCTGTATAATATTCTAACTCTTCTGAATCTACATTATACTCTGGATTATCAATTTTTACATTTGACTTAAATATATATTTTTTTGGACCCATAAAATATGTTCCAGAATTACTTCTGAGAGTATTTTCATTATCAATTATTTTTCCTTTCGAATTATAGTAAGCAATATTTTTAACACGGTCAAGATATAGCGTATCAGTTTCAAGCCTCATATCAGGTCTTATTAATATAACATTTCCATAGGCAAAAGCTTTTTTTGATTTTCCATCATACTCAAGGAAATCAGATGTTAGTGATAGTGAGTCTCCTTGATTAAAATTAACCTTTCCATTTGCCTCGAAAGAGTTCTCATTAAAGTAATAATATGAGAGATCTGACTCGATTCTCGCTCCATCATGAAAGAGAATTACTCTCAGGCTATCATCTCTCTTCAGTATATTTGCTCCAGGGTATTCCGAGGAGTTTCTTATAGATTTGCCAGCTTGAATTATTTCAATAGTTCTTTGTTCTTGACTATAAACCAGATTAATAGTTAATAGAAAGATTAAAAAACTGTTTAAAAACTTCATCTACTTCTTATGATTGTTTGACTTCTATCAGGACCAACAGATATCAATTTAATTGGTACATTAACAAATTTTTCAATATAAATTATATAACTTATAAGTTCGTCTGGAAGATCATCTTCAATCTTGATTTGAGTAATATTATCATCCCATCCTTTAAACTCCTTATAGTTGGGAGTTATTTTATTTGAGTTAATATCATAAGGAAAATAATCAATTTCCTGTCCATCTAAATTATAGGATGTACAGATGTAAAGTTTATCAATTGAACTAAGTACATCTGATTTCATTATATTCAACTCAGTTACACCGTTAATCTGAATTGAATATTTTAGAGCAACTAGATCTAACCATCCACACCTTCTATCTCTTCCTGTAGTTGCACCATACTCGTGACCTACTTCTCTAATTTTTTTTCCAGTTGAGTCAAATAATTCAGTGGGGAATGGCCCAGATCCAACCCTAGTGGTGTAAGCCTTAAAAATACCCCTAATATTTTTGATTTTATTTGGAGGAACACCTAATCCTGAACATGCACCCGCTGAAGTTGTATTAGAAGAAGTAACAAATGGATATGTCCCAAAATCAATATCCAATAAAGATCCCTGAGCACCTTCTGCTAAAATTTTTTTACCACTATTTATTGATTCATTCAAATAGTTTTCACTTTCAATAATATTAAACGATTTAATACATTCAATCCCTTCAAAAAATTCATTTTCAAGATTATTTAGGCTTAAATCAACATCTTGATTAAAGCTTGATATAAGATCAAGATGTTTTTCCTTTAAAATTTGATATTTATTCTTCCAGTTTAAATTAACTATGTCACCAACTCTAATTCCATTTCTACCAGTTTTATCCATATAAGTTGGTCCTATTCCTTTTAAAGTTGACCCTATTTTTTTCTTTCCTTTTGAGGCCTCAGATGAAGCATCTATAATTTTATGTGTTGGAAGAATAATGTGAGCTCTTTTTGAAATAAGTAGTTTATTTTGTAAATCAATTTTAAATTTTTTTAAATCATTAATTTCTTTTAAAAAAATTGCAGGATCGATTACAACTCCGTTACCTATAACATTTACTGAATCTTTATTAAAAATACCCGATGGAATAGTATGTAAAACATGTTTATGTCCATCAAACTCAATTGTATGTCCAGCATTTGGCCCTCCCTGAAATCTTGCTATTATGTCATAGTCTGGTGTAATTGCATCAACAATTTTTCCTTTCCCTTCATCTCCCCATTGAAGGCCCAACAAAAGATCTAGCGACATAAAGTATTTATTTTTTTTTCTTAGTTGTAGCGTATAAATATAACGAATGATCTTGGACATTTAAATCAAAAATTTCCTCGATATCTTTCTTAATTGATTGAATTCTTGGATCACAAAATTCCTTCACTTCTCCTGTATCAGTTATTATAATGTGGTCGTGTTGATTATTAAAGTAGCATCTTTCATATTGAGAGAAAGAATCTCCAAATTGATGCTTTCTAACAAGCCCTGATTCAAGTAGAAGCTCAATTGTATTGTAAAGAGTCGCTCGACTAACTCGATAATTTTTTTTATTCATCTTTTCGTATAATGAATCTATGTCAAAATGGCCATCTATTGAATAAATTTCATTGAGGATGCTGAACCTCTCCGGAGTTTTTCTGTGGTTATGATGATTTAAAAATTTTGTAAAAACATCTATGACTTCATTATTGACTTCTTTCTTTTTTAATTTCATTTATATTTATTTTCTTGAAACTTTTTCAATTCCTTCAATTGATTTAATTTTTTTTAATAATTTATTCAAAATTACTTTATTTTTTACTTCTACACTTACAAATCCTGAGAATGTTCCATCATTCGTTTCAAAAGATATTCTATTCATATTAACATTCATTGAATTAGATATTAAAGAACTAATATTATTTATTAAACCTATATCATCAATTCCGCTCACTTCTATTTGAGCATTGAACTCATGATTCTCAGAGTCTATCCAGTTAGCAGAAATGATTCTATATGCATAATTAGATCTAAGTGAAATTGAATTAGGGCAATCTTGTTTATGAACTTTTATTCCATCTTTTACAGATATAAATCCAAAAACTTTATCACCAGGAATAGGATTGCAGCAATTAGATATTGAATACTTTAGCATTTCTTTTTCCTTTCCAAATACTAATTTATCAAACTTGATAAAATCATCTGATTCAGAAATTTTATCAACTTTTTTTCTTCCAGATGTAATTCTTCTTTTAAAATACCCAATATAACTGTTATAGTCATTCGCAAAGTTCTTAATCTGTTTATTATCAATTGACCCAGTCCCAATTTTATAGAAAAGATCATTACTTGCATTAATTTTAAAGAATTTCATCATTTGTGCAGAGACCCTGTCGTCAAGTTTTATTTTTAATTGTCTAAGCTTTCGCTCAAGAATTTCCTTACCATCTAGTGATATCCTTTTCTTTTCTTCATTTAAAGAGGATTTTATTTTAGATTTTGCTTTAGAGGTTTCAACAAAGCTCAACCAGTTAACATTAGGCTTAACACTTTCTGATGTAATAATTTCGACTTGATCACCACTTTTTAAAGTATGACTGAGCGGCACAAGTTTCCCATTAACTCTAGCTCCTCTTGTTTTAATTCCTATATCCGTATGTACATGAAAAGCAAAATCTAGCGCACTTGATCCACTCTTAAGTGATTTTAAATCACCATTGGGGGTAAAAACATAGATTTCTTTTGAATAAAAATTTAATTTAAAATCTTCAACAAAATCAATAGCATGCTCATTATCATGATTTAAAACCTCTTGTAGTTTATTTAACCAAAGGTCGACTTCACTTTTCGAAGATTCCTTATGTTTATAACCATAGTGAGCAGCATAGCCCTTTTCTGCAATTTCATTCATTCTCTCTGACCTTATTTGAATCTCCACCCATTTATTTTTAGGCCCGACAACTGTAAGATGAAGTGCTTCATATCCATTAGTTTTTGGAAGCGTTATCCAATCTCTAAGTCGAGTTGGGTTTGAAGTAAAATGATCAGTAATTATTGAATATATTTTCCAGGCTATAAATTTTTCATTTTTTGGTGTTGACTTATATATGATTCTTATTGCAAATCGATCATAAACTTCATCAAAAGAGATATTTTTTTTCTGAATCTTTTTATGGATGGAATAGATTGACTTATTTCTTCCAATTATAGAATATTTAATTTTTTGATCATCAAGATTATTATTAACAAGTTTTTTAAAAGATTCGACATATTTCTCTTGATTGACAAATTCTTTATCAATTTTATTTTTTATTAAGTTGTACTTTTTTGTTTCAAGTATTTTAAGACTCAGATCTTCAAGTTCATTCTTAATGTTATATAAACCGACCCTATGAGCTAAAGGGGCATATATATATAGCGATTCAGACGCCATTTGATCCTGTTTGGCCTTGGATAGAAAGTCAATTGTTCTCATATTATGTAACCTGTCAGCTGTTTTAATAAGAATAACCCTAATATCCTTATGAAGAGTTAGGAGCATTCTTCTATAATTTTCAGCTTGAATTGAATAGTCTTCATTTTTTTTTAACGTTGAAATTTTTGTTAAACCATCAACAATTTTTGAAATTTCCTGTCCAACACTTTGATTAAGATCTTTAAAAGTGACATCCGTATCTTCTACTACATCATGAAGAATAGCAGAAGCAATTGATATGTAATCAAGTCCAATATCTTTTGCAACTATCTTTGCAACTTCTAGAGGATGATGAATATATGGTTCACCTGATTTTCTCATTTGCCCATCATGGCCATTGTAAGCTATAACGAGTGATTGATAAATTACCTTTTTTTCTTTTGAAGATATTTTTTGATAGCTACTATCTATTAAATCTTCATAAAGATCAGATATACTTTTTGGTAATATTTTATTTTCAATTAACAACTGTAAATTTTACTTACTTAAATTTACAAATAATAATTATGGATTGAAAGTCGCTATATTATTGATTCTAATAATATTTATTTAAATAGTATCCATTAGATTGTTCGACTATCGTTAAATTAATTAAAAAAGTCAGATAGTTTTTCTCTTTGATAATAATCAATTATAAAATTGGAAACTTTATTGTAGGTCAAAATTCCAACATCTTGATTATTTGATTTTAAATAAAAATCATAAATATAATTCTGTACTTTATTAAAATAGTTATTAGAATATTTACTCCAAAATTCTATGTTATAATTTATGTCAGATACAACCCTCTTATTAAGCTTTGAGATGTAATCTTCTAATTTATCTTCATAGTTCTTATTAATTTCATTTAGAAGATTTAAAAGTGCATTGAAATAGCCTGAGTATCTCACATTAACATTATTACTTTCAACTGCTTTCATAAATCCAATAAAACTAGCCTCAGCTTCATCTGCATATCCCATTTGATGTGCATACTCATGAAAAATAACTATTGGCAAATCAATTTTGGGAATATTAAAATTTATTACAGATTCTGATGTAAATGGAATATAGTGTCCTGATACTGTTTGAAAAAGAAGAAAATTAGGTGCTAAAGACTGTTTTACATTTAAGTCAATCATGTTAGTTATTTCAAAAAAATCTAATTCATTAAAATCTTTAAGTAATAAAACTTCTTCGTTTATCTTAGTAATAATAAAATTTAAGGTATTATCTAACTCTTCAAATTCGTAATTATTATTGATATTCAATTCACAAGAAATGGAAGTTTTAAAATAATTTAATCCCCAAAAAGAATAAAAAATAAAGTAAATTATTGAAATAAATGCTGTAAGGTTTACCAAATCATTTAGTTTGAATGAAAAAACTCTATAAACTAGATAAATAAGAATTACAATAAGAATTGTATATAGAACCTCACCTATAGGAATATTTATATTAGAATATATAAATGTGTTTATCTTGACAATATTACTATAAAAATAATCTAGATAATAATCATCAATCATAGATGGATTGTTTTTAATAAAATTGACTAATAGTATTTGAGGTATTAGAGCAAGAGCGAAAATACTCTTTAACTTCATTATTTAATATCGACAAGTTCTACATCAAAAATAAGAGTTGCGTTGGGAGGAATTACACCATTACCAGCTCCAACTGCTCCATATCCAAGTTCACTTGGTATTACTAATCT
>TARA_B100001057_G_scaffold67763_2_pt1 | contig 37367 bp, 37 predicted proteins | sample TARA_B100001057 | Tara Oceans TARA_B100001057 (sample SAMEA2621839) | marine metagenome | biome: marine biome (ENVO:00000447); feature: surface water layer (ENVO:00002042); material: "saline water (ENVO:00002010), including plankton (ENVO:xxxxxxxx)" | depth 5 m | reverse complement strand
AAAGTTTTCTAGTCTCTTTAGCAGGTATTGCTTTCATATCTCTGCCCCCTCGCTTCTTAATTTTTGTAGAACGGGACCAAAACCATCACTGCCCAACCAGTATTTAATCATATTTGTTACGCCGTTACTTGTGAGTGTTGCACCAGATATTCCATCAATTTCATAATCATTTGTAGATGGCCCTTTAGTAACGTAAAGCATTACATTCCCTTCATCGCTATAAACTTTTTTCCCATTCCAATCTGACTTCCAAGCTGGATTATCTACCTCTCCTCCTAAACCTGGTGTTTCTTTGTGATCATAATACTCGATTCCTTTAATTGTATTTAGGTCAGAATCCAAAGATAAATAACCATATAGCGTTCCCCATAAACCATAGCCTCTAATTGGCAAAACAACCTTTTGAATCTTGTTTTCACTGTCATACCAAACATAGAGAGGCGCAATATTCTCTCTTCGTTTTAAAATCGCTATATCATCTTCCTTTGGCACTAAACTTGACCCTTCAAGGCTCATAGATGCTTTGATATGGTCGTAACTGTCTTCCACAGATACCAATTCGTTTGATTGGAAATCAACATATAATGTTTTAATTTTTTCAAATTCTTCTTTAACGCTGGTAGTAGAGATTCCGGCGGCTGCTAGAATTTTCTCTTTTTTTTCATTTTCTTTATTGAGGTTTTGCTCAAATCTAACGGAGACTGCAGTGAACGAAACGACGACTGCACAAGCGATGCAGGCTATTAATGGAATGATTAACTTATTCATGAATTATATCTCTCCATTCTTTTGCTCGTATTATACGCGGTAACACTGTAATCAATAACAGGTGCAAGTAAATTTGCCATTAAAATTGCTAGCATCATACCCTCTGGAAAAGCTGGGTTAACTACTCTTATTAATATGACCAAGACACCGATTGATAACCCATATATCCATCTGCCGGTATTAGTGTTAGCTGCAGTAACAGGTTCTGTTGCCATGTAGATCAAACCAAATGCAAAACTTCCTATTGTTAGATGCCACCACCATGGAACGCTAAACATTGGATTGTTTTCTGAACCGATGAAATTTAATAAACTTGCCATACAGATCATCCCGATTAAAGTCCCAAGGATTATTCTCCAAGAGGCTATTTTCGCGTAAACCATGTAGACACCAGCTAAAAGAATTAAAAGGGTTGATGTTTCACCAATGGAACCAGGTATTTGTCCTAAAAATGTTTGCATCCAACTATAGTTTGCTTGAATACCTGAAATACCTTCTTGTGCTCCGATACCTAGTGCTGTAGCACCTGAGTAACCATCTATGGGCCCATTATCTGCAAGAGATGATATCCATACCATATCACCCGAAAGTTCACTTGGATAAGCAAAATAAATGAAAGCCCTACCTGTTAAAGCAGGATTTAGAAAGTTTTTACCTGTGCCACCAAAAAACTCCTTCCCAACAACTATACCGAAAGCTATTCCTGATGCAGCCTGCCACAATGGAATATCTGGTGGACAACTTAACGAAAATAGAACTGTTGAAACAAAAGCACCTTCATTTATTTCATGTCTTCTGACAGTTGCAAAGATTGCTTCACATGCTATTCCTACAACAAATACAGTTAAATAGATTGGAACGAAATAAACTAACCCAAACCAAAATCTATGAAAGTGGTTATCAACGTTAGTGCCAACAAGCTGCACGAGTGCATTATGCCAATCCCCAGTTGTAGTGAATCCTCCTCTTTGCATATAATCAAGCCCCCAGAAACCCATGTTATACATACCCCAAAACATGGCTGGAAAAGTGGCTAGCCAAACGACGACCATCACTCTTTGAATATCAAGCCTATCTCTTATGTGTGTTTTGCCAGTTGTACCACTTTTTGTTGAAAAGAAAAAATTTTGAATTACTTCGTAGAGGTAGAAGTAATAGTTATCTTTTGGCGGTCTGTTTTTATCAAAAAATTTCTCTAAAAAATTCATGACGCTTCCTCTTTCCAAATCAATTCCATACAATCATTAAATAGTGCCACATAGTCATATTTACTAGGGCAAACATATGAAAATATAGCCATATCTTCTTCAATCAAATCGAAAATTCCTAATTCTCTAAGTGCAACTAAATCGCCAATTGCGAGAGATTTTAAAAATAGTGTTGGATCTATTTCAAAAGGGTTAACTTCATCAAAAACACCAATAGGCACGATAGCTCTGTAGCCACCGTTAATATTTGTATCAAAGTTAAATTTTTCAGGTTTTAAAAAGCTTGATACAAAAACATTAGAATTGCTGTGATCGGTTGAACCAGGCTTCAACCAATTAAAAAACGTGGCCTTATTTTCATCAGAAACAATTGATACTTGATTGGCATACCTGGTCATATAGTTCGAGTAGCTATCACCGCTTCTACCATATAAAAGGCTGCCAGAAACCTGCCTAACATCTCCTGAATAATTTCCTGCCGTTAGCTCATCCATGTTCGCTCCCAAGTTTGTTTTTATTATTTTTGGCTCATTACAAGCTGGACCGCAAACACTGACATAGCTTTCGAAACAGTATTTATGATGGTATAAAGCTTTTCCAATTCTTATGACATCTTGCCAATTTATGGTCCAAGTATTTGTATTTTTTGTAAGAGGTTTTAGATGTTGTATGTGTATAGAACTATTTCCAGATGGATAGTTTTCTAAGACTAAATATTCTTTAATCTTTTCAGTTTCAATTCCAAAAGATTCATTTGTGCAGAGATATAGATGATTATTTGTCATCTTTTCAATAAAACTTAATCCTTGTTTAAAAGCGTCTTTTTCAATTTCAATGATTGATAATGGATTCGCTTCAAGCCCATCTACTTTGCATGCGTTTATAAACAGAAAGTCTGGACTTGTTCCAACAATTGGAACTCTATTAAATGGTCTTTCTCTAAAACTATCCCACAACCCTGCTTTTAAGATATCTTGTTCAATTGAGCCAGTTGCATTAAACGATATTAATTGATCACCTGACTTATTGATAACGACTGAGACTAAAGCACGCTTCTCACCCCGATTAATTTCGTGAATATGCCCAGAAATCGGTGCTTTTACTTGAAAACCATTATTCGTTTTGTCTTCCCACAATGGATCTCCCTTTGAAACAAAATCACCCTCTTTAATAAGGATTTTTGGTTTAAGACCAAAGTAGTCTTCCGCAAGAACTGCAGAAAACCTTGGCTCTATGACATCAATGTTTATGTTTTTTACAGAACCGTGAAGAGGTACATCAAGGCCCCCTTTCATTTTAATTTTTTTCATCTACTGTTTTGGGTATCTAATTAAATTTACACCAAGAACTTTTTTCAAAAGCCTTACAACTTGTTTGGAGTAACCATACTCGTTATCGTACCAGCAGTAAATAGTTACACAGTTAAAATTACTGATTGTTGCTTGAGCGTCATAAACACAAGCAAATTCGTTGCTATAGAAATCAGATGAGACGCCATCTATTGAGTTAGAATAATCTATAGTTGTCCTAAGATTTGAGTGGAATGCCGCCTTTTTAAAAGTATTATTCAGGTCATCGACACTTACACCTTTTTTGAGATTTAAATTCATTATTGCCAAACTAACGTTAGGTGTTGGAACCCTTATTGCATTTGCCGTTAATTTTCCTTTCATTTCTGGCAGAATTTGTGTCACAGCTTTAGCAGCTCCAGTGTCTGTGATTACCAGATTCAATGCCGCTCCACGACCTCTCCTATCTGACTTGTGATAATTATCAACTAAATTCTGATCATTAGTGTAAGCATGAATCGTTTCGATATGACCGCTAAGTATTTTATATTTGTCGTTAATAAGTTTGAGTGGTGGTGCAATTGCATTAGTTGTGCAAGACGCTGCTGCTACTAATTTATCTTCTGATTTTACCTTCTCATCATTGATGCCAAAAACAATATTCTTAATTTTTCCCTTAGCTGGAGCAGTTAAGACTACCCTTTCCACAGAAGAATTCTTTATATGTTGCCCAAGACCCTCTTCGTCTTTCCAAACACCGGTATTATCGATTACAGTTGCTTTTTTTATACCATATTCTTTGTAGTTAACTTTTCTTGGATCATTTGAGTAAATGATGAAAATTTCATTTCCATTTACAATGAGTGAATTATTTTGTTTATTCACTCTGATTGTTCCAGGAAAAGTACCATGAACACTATCATTTCTGAGCAGGCTTGCTCTTTTGATTAAGTCATCACTGTGTCCTGAATCTCTAACAACAACTGCTCTCAGACGCCATTTAGTGCCTGAGCCCGTATCATTTACTAGTATTCTAGTAATTAAACGACCAATACGACCAAACCCATATAAAACTACATCTTGTGGTCTCAAGGGGTAAGAGCGTTTAGTACGTTGTTGTCCTTCTAAAGCTTTTTTAACGTATTTTTCAGGATCAAGTTGAGTATTTTCTAGCAAATGAACTACCATCTCACCAATGTCAATCTCACATGGCATCAGCTTCATTTTTGCTATTTGTTCTATGACTGGGAAAGTTTCTAATTCGCTCAGCTCATTCCCCTCGGCCTCACGTACAAAACGATGTAATTTCATTATCTCTATTGCAGAACAATTACTTAGTGGACGGCCATACATTAAAAGATGCACACCATTTCTAAATAATTTTCCTATGATTGGGACCATGGATTCAGCTAGTGCCTCTCTCCATTTCCAGTCCCCAAAGTAGTCGTCGACTTTAGGTCTTCTTCTTTTGTCTGGGTTAAATCTTTTTACCAAATTAACAATCTATATATTTATCTAAATAGTAATCAGCATTTCCGAATAAATGTGCTATTACCATGAGTCTTTTGAGGTAATGGCCTATAGACATTTCTTCCGTTACACCCATACCACCATGCATTTGAACAGCTTCTTCACCGACCAACTTGCCAGCTCGAGCAACCTGGTTTTTCAGACCATAAATTAGTTTTGTTCTTTCTGCTTCATCATCTGTTGCTAACACTTTTAGAAGGAATGATTTGCTAAATTCAGTTTCCATAAACATGTCTACCATTCTATGTTGAAGAGCTTGGAATTTAGAAAGTGATTGGCCGAACTGTTCTCTTTGTTGAGTGTATTCTATTGTTAGTTTATAACACTTTTCCATTGATCCAATCGCCTCAGAGCAGGTGCAGATTATTGCTTCTTTTACAGTTTCATCAAGAATTTCGAGAGCATTTCCAGTTGAGAAAACAGCTATTGATTTACAATCATTAAGCTTTAAATCGCCAGAAACAAAGCCATCATAAGTTTTGTATCCAACAACTTCTAAGCCTTCAGCGTCATTTTGAATCAATGCAAATGCATGCCCCCCATTATGTTTACCAAAAACCAGGAAATTTTCTGCATTTTGAGCATTTAATACAGTTGTTTTTACACCAGAAACAGTGCCATCCGCATTTATTTCGCAATCAACATTATCCAAGTTAAAGCCTTTATTTGGCTCATAGTTAGCCAATGACATTTGTGTTTCACCTGATATGAGTGCTTCTATGAGTTCCGATTTTGAATCCAGATCACTTCGTTTTAATATACCGCCAGCAAGCACAACATTGGCAAGGTATGGTTCTACAACAATTGATTTACCAAATTCTTCAAAAATTAGACTTAAATCAACGTCACCACCATCTAACCCACCCATTTCTTCTGGAAAAGGTATTGCAAGCCAACCTAATTCAGCAAAGAGTCTCCAATGATCTTTGTTGTGTCCCAAATCTGAATTAACACTTTTCATTCTTGTTTCAAAGTCATAATCTGATCCACAGAATTTGGATACGCTATCTCTTAATAAGTTTTGTTCGTCTGTAAAACTCAAGTTCATGATTAAATTCCTAAAACAGCTTTCGCAATGATATTCTTTTGAATTTCATTGGTACCGCCGTAAATTGTGACCTTTCTAAAGTTTAAATACCTTGGTGCAGAAAGTTGTGCATCTTTTGAAGCTGCAACTTCAATATCTGAGAATCCGTAAGGACCTCCAAAGGGAAGTGAATCATGTCCAGCAACTTCTACTGCTAGAGTTGAGATTCTTTGTTGAAGTTCAGTACCCTTAATTTTGAGTAATGATGATTCAGCTCCTGGGCTTTTACCTTCACGCATTGCAGCAAGGCCTCTTAACTCTGTCATTTCAAGTGCAGCTAAATCAAGCTCAAATTGAGCAACTTTTGATTTAAAGTTATGATCTTCTGAAAGTGGCTTATCTCCATGAACTGTCTTTTTAGCCTTATTTTTCAGAGCATTTATAGCTCTTCTCATTTGTGGGGCTCCAGCTATTGAACTTCTTTCATGGAAAAGAAGAAACTTTGCATATGTCCAACCTTGTCCTTCTTCACCTACAACATTTTCAGCAGGAACTCTTACATTGTCGAACCAGACTTCATTAACTTCATGATCTCCATCAAGGGTAATTATCGGCTTGACTTCGATGCCTGGAGTTTTCATATCCACAAGAATGAATGTAATACCTTCTTGTTTTTTTCCAGAATCATCAGTTCTGACTAATACAAATATCCAGTCGGCGTGCTGGCCAAGGGTAGTCCATGTTTTTTGTCCATTTAAAACATACTCGTCACCTTCTCTAACAGCCTTACATTTCAATGAAGCAAGATCTGATCCTGATCCTGGCTCTGAATAACCCTGACACCACCAATCATCAAAATTTAAAATTCTTGGCAAGAACTTTTTCTTTTGTTCTTCAGATCCAAATGTCCAAATAACAGGAGCAACCATTTGCAATCCGAATGGGACAAATGTTGGACAGCCCTCCAGGGCTAGCTCTCTTAGGTAAATATAGACTTTTGTTGCATCCCATCCAGTACCGCCGTGTTCAACAGGCCATGAGTGGCCCATCCAGCCTTTGTTTGCGACACACTTGTGCCATTCGACGATCTCCTCTTTTGACAGATCATCGCCGTTCTGCATCTTTTCTTTAATGTGTTTTGGGTATTCCTTATCTAGGAATTCCCTTACTTCGTCGCGAAATGCTAAGTCTTCTTTTGAAAAATTTAGATCCATAATTTACCCTCTTCCATCTATTAAATATAATCTAGTTTAACTATCTGAGATTATTGATTAAACTCAATTGGTATTAAAAACTTTATGCGTCTATTTTTCAAGTTTCTAGCGGTTTTTGTAGGCCTCTCTTTCAATATTTTTTCTCAAGATGATGTGCAGTATGTAAAAGTAGAAGTAGCCTCTCTTATTTGGAAAAATCAAATAACTACAGAATCATTCCAAGAAGTTGACGAATATCAGCTTGCCGATGAAGCATTACTGTTAGAAAAAGTAGAAAAACCTCAAATTAATCTTGAAACAATTAAGCCGGACGAAAACCAAGTGAAGATAGATTCATCACTTGTAGAGACAATTTTGTTACCAACTGAAGAAATTTCTGAAGAAACACCAATTTTAAAAACACCGAAAATTTTTAGAATTATAGATAAAAAAAAGCATGAATTGAACGGCACTATGCGCAGAATATCCAAGATTGATGATCTTGAATTAGCAGATCATAAATCTTGGTACCAGCCGCTCAGTAGTGAGGATGAATCCCCTTTTATACTGGTATCAAATGGGAGCAATCAGTGTATTGTAAAAGTCTTTCAATCCAGATTTCCTAGGATTCATGCTAAATGTGCAATGGGTCCAGACTCACTTTCAAAGACCTATCTAATGAGTAAAGCAGAATTCAATGTAAAACCTTTGATTGGAGAGTATGATTTGCAAATCAACTCTGAAGAGGAAGATAAGAGCTTAAAAACACTTTATCTGCTTGATGAGCAAAGAAGAATAAAATTAGATGAATTTCATTATTTCGACCATCCAAAATTAGGAATATTGGTGGGAGTCTATAGTTATCCTAAAGAAGAATAGAGGCTCTATTTATAATAGGCATTTTCGTTTTCCGAATGATCGGTAATATCCTTTACTCCTTTCAGTTCTGGAAGTTTGTCTAGAAGAGTTTTCTCAATACCCTCTTTGAGTGTTACGTCGACCATACCACAACCTTGGCAACCGCCACCAAATTGAAGTATCACGTATTTGTCATCAGTGATACAGTCAAGATGAACATTGCCACCATGTGATGCTAGCTGAGGGTTTATCTCATCATAAAGAATATAATTAACCTTATCTTCAAGGGTTGAATCATCACCGATTTTTGGAACTCTTGAGCTAGGAGCCTTAATTGTTAGCTGACCACCAAAATTGTCCTTATCATAGTTAACCTCTGCGTCATCTAGGAATGGCATGCTCCTCTCTTCTATGTACAAGACAAAATGATCAAATTCAATTTTATGGTCTGTTTCCTTCCACTCATCTTCACGACAAAATGCTAGACATGTTTCAGCTCTAGGCGTACCAGGATCAGAGACAAAAATTCTGATGTCACATTTAAAATCTTTCTTGCTTATTAAATTTGAAAGATATTCTTCAGCAGTTGCAGTTACTTCAATCATTATTAATATGTAAGTTTACTATGAAATTATTAAATGACTTATTTTCTTTGCTTTCTGGAACTGGCAAAAGAGAAGACCTTGAAGATATGGTTGAAGGAAAATCACCTTTGAGAGTTATAGCTCTTCTAATAGGAATACTGATAATATTCCTTGTCTCAGTCAGCTTAATAGTTTCAGCAATTATTTGATTAAATTTTTGATTCCAAGTCTGGCAAGGCTTCAAATAGATCGGCCACTAAACCATAATCAGCAACTTTAAAAATTGGAGCTTCCTCATCTTTGTTTATTGCTACTATAGTTTTTGAATCTTTCATACCAGCTAAATGTTGTATAGCACCAGAGATGCCAACAGCTATGTATAAATTTGGCGCAACAGATTTTCCTGTTTGACCAACTTGATAATCATTTGGAACAAAACCTGAATCTACTGCAGCTCTTGATGCTCCTACAGCAGCATTTAGTTTTCCGGCAACAGCCTCGAGTAACGCAAAATTTTCTCCATTTTGCATGCCTCTTCCACCAGAAATAACAATGTCTGCTGCAGTAAGTTCTGGTCTGTCAGACACAGTTAGCTCATTCTTAACAAAGCCTGTTTTTCTAGAATTGCTCTCGATAGCACTTTTTTCCTCAACAGTTGCGTTTCCACTGCCTGTAGATGCCTTATCAAATGATGTTGTCCTGATTGTTAGCGCATTCTTATCTTGGTTTGATTGCACTGTTGAAATGCATGAACCAGCATATATCGGTTTTTTGAAAGTTTTACCATCTATGACTTCTATAACTTCAGATATTTGTTGAATATCAAGTTCTGCCGCTACTCTTGGAAGATTATTTTTTCCAGATGTGCTGGAACTAGCAAGAAAATAGTCGTATTCATCTGCAATTGAAACCACGCATGCGGTTACATCTTCAGCGAGTTCATTTTTGAATCTTGGGTCACTGAAATGAACTACTTTTGTTACGCCATCAACAGTTTTGGCTTCTTCAACTACGCTGCTAGCTGCATCACTAACAAGCATAATATCAATTTCGCCTCCAATTTTTTTAGCTGCCTCTACGACACATAGAGTAGCAGCAGATAAATTTGTGGAGTTATGCTCCGCTAAAACTAATGTTCTCATAATACTTTTGCCTCATTTCTTAATTTGTCTACAAGCTGATCTACTGTTTCAACTTTTACACCTTCTTGTCTCTCAGGAGGAGATTCAACTTTCATTGTTACAACCTTATCATCTACACTTACACCTAGACTCTCAATGGACATCTCTTCAAGTGGCTTTCTTTTAGCCTTCATAATATTTGGTAGAGAAGCATACCTAGGTTCATTTAACCTTAAATCAGTAGTTACAACAGCAGGTAGTTCTGCTGATAATGTTTCTAAGCCCCCATCGATCTCTCTTGTTACGACTACTTTAGAACCGTCAATATTGACTTCAGAAGCAAAGGTAGCCTGAGGCAGACCAGTTAATGCGGCAAACATCTGTCCAGTTTGATTGTGATCACCATCGATGCCTACTTTTCCCATAATCACTAGATCTGGTTTTTCTTGTTCATAGATTTTTGATAACACTTTTGCTACCTCTAGGGGTTGAACTGTTTTGTCAGATTTGACTAGGATAGCTCGATCAGCGCCTAATGCTAATGCTGTTCTCAGCTGTTCTTGGTGTTTATCGTCACCGATTGTTATTACTACGATTTCATCAGCCTTGCCTGCTTCTTTTAATCGAATGGCTTCCTCAACTGCAATTTCACAGAAAGGATTCATAGCCATTTTCACATTAGTAAGATCAACATCTGTATTTGTTTGATTAGGTCGAACCTTGACGTTGTAATCATTTACTCGTTTAATAGGAATCAGAATTTTCATATATTTAAAATTTGTCATTAAGTAATATATAGGAAATAGATAAAATTTAAACACCTTGGTTGAGAATATGGAAAGAGAATCTATGGATTATGATGTCGTGATCGTTGGCGGCGGTCCATCAGGTCTTTCCGCAGCTGTAAAGCTTGCTCAACTGTTCAAAGAACAAAATATCGATAAAACCATATGTGTACTAGAAAAGAGCGCTGAAATCGGCGGCCACATTCTTTCTGGTAATGTTTTCCAAACTACTGCCTTGGACGAGCTATTTCCTGACTGGAAAGAAAGAGGTGCACCTCTAGAAGTTAAGGTAAAACGTGATGTTTTAAAATTTCACTTAAATAGAAAGCTATCTGTGACAATACCATCTATTTTTATGCCAACAATGCAGAACCATGGAAACTACATTATTAGCTTAGGAAACTTATGTAGGTGGCTCTCAGAGCAGGCAGAAGCACTGGGAGTAGATATTTTCCCAGGATTCCCTGCAGCTGAAATAATATTCAAGGACAATAGGGTTGCTGGTGTAATTACAGGTGATATGGGTTTAGATGCAGAAGGCAATCCTAAAGATTCATATCAGCCAGGCATGGAAATAATTGCAAATGAAGCTACGATTTTTGCCGAGGGTTGTCGTGGGCATTTAGGCAAGCAACTAATTGAAAAATTTAACTTGGATGAGGGTAAAGATCCTCAGCATTATGGCATTGGATTCAAAGAGGTTTGGGAGGTAGACAATGATCTTTATGAAGAAGGTTTAGTGGTTCATTCAAATGGTTACCCATTACCCAATGATACCCCTGGCGGCTCTTATATGTACCATGCAGACAGAAATCAAGTATTAGTTGGTCTTGTTATACCTTTAGATTATGAAAATCCACATCTAAGTCCTTACGATGAATTCCAAAAATGGAAATCACATTCAGGTGTTAAAAAATATCTTAAAAACGGTAAAAGACTGACTTATGGTGCCAGAGCACTAATAAAGGGCGGACTACAAAGCTTGCCAAGTATGGAATTTGAGGGTGGCTACATAATTGGTTGTAACGCAGGAACCATGAATTTTTCAAAAATTAAAGGTTCACATACGGCTATGAAATCTGGCATAGAAGTAGCTAAAGTGATTGCGTCAAACATACAAGGTGAGAAGAAAAGTTTAGATGATGAAATCAAAAATACATGGCTGTATACAGAACTATATAAATCTAGAAACTTTGGTCCTTTTTTTCACAAATTTGGTGCACTAATAGGAGCTGGATTTAACGTAATAGACCAATTAATCTTTAGAGGTAATTTACCTTTCACTCTAAATCACCCTACTCCAGATCATGCTTGTTTAAAACCTGCTAAAGATTGTAAAAAAATTGAATATCCAAAATACGATAATGAGATTACCTTTGACAAGCTGAGCTCCGTGTATTTATCGAATACATATCACGAAGAAGAGCAGCCTTGCCACTTAGTCTTAAAAGACGTAGATTTGCCTATAAATAAAACGCTTGAGCTCTATGATGAGCCTGCTCAAAGGTATTGTCCTGCCGGTGTATATGAAATAGTTGAAGAAGATGGTCAAAAAAGATTTCAAATAAACTCTCAAAATTGTATTCATTGTAAAACTTGTGACATAAAGGAACCTTCGCAAAATATCATTTGGATATCACCTGAAGGCGGTGGCGGCCCCAATTATCCAAATATGTAGTAATCTATTACTACTATGAAATTTGGACAGTTACTAAGCGTTGTACTAATAGCTGGATTGGTTGGAGTAGCAACAAATGTTGGGTATACATACTTTACTACTGATAAACCTCATCCAGACGAAGTTAAATTCAATTCATTCTTGGATGAGAATTGGCAAGATACTATGGAAAAAAGCCCATTATTTGCCTCACTTCTTGGCGATAAACGATACGATGACAAGATCTCCAGCAATTCAATCGACGACTTTATTGCCGAGTCAGAATATGAAAGATATGTCTTAGATGTATTAAACGAAATTAATCCAAACAATCTTAGTGAAGAAAACCAGCTTAACTACAGGCTATTAAAGTCAGACTATGAAATTAATTTAGAAGGCAGAAAATATCCCGGATACTATATGCGATTGAATCAAAGAGGTGGAGTTCAAGATTATTATTTATATGGAAACAGACTAAATTTTGAAGACTTGCAGAGTTATAAAAACTGGTTTGAAAGAGTTAAAGGTTATACACAGAACGTCAGAAATTCTCTTGAAATTAATAGAGAGGGTCTAGAGCTTGGGTATACTCAACCAAAACTAGTTACAAGAGGTGTTTCAGCTCAAATAGGTGCAATGCTTGAACGTGATTTGGAGGATCACCCTTACTATAAAATCTTTAAAAGCGTTGGAGAAGTTGCATCTGCGCAAGAGGCAGAAGAATTACAAAATGAAGTAAAAGACTTTATTCAGAACGTGCTCAACCCCACTTACCAAGAACTATACGATTTTTTAGTAAACGAATATTTGCCAAAATCACGTGATTCAATTGGGATTAGTGATGTGCCCAACGGTAAAGAATGGTATGAATACTTGGCTAGATATCATACAACTACTGATTTAACCCCTGATGAAATACATGAAATTGGCCTAAGAGAAGTTGCCAAGATAAGAGCTGAAATGGAAGGTATCATTGAGCAAGTAGGCTGGGATGGAGATTTTAACTCATTCCTGCAATATTTGAGAACAGACCCAAGGTTTTACTTCGAAACGGGCGAAGAATTATTACAGGCTTACAGAGCTATGTCGAAAGAGATCGATGCTTACATGCCTACATTATTTAACAAACTTCCAAGAGCGCCATACGGCGTAATACCAATACCAATGGAGTCAGCACCCTTCACAACGACGGCTTACTATAACGCCCCTAGCGAAGGAAGGCCTGGATACTATTATGCAAATCTTTACATGCCTGAAGTCAGACCCAAATACGAAATACCTGTGCTTTCAGTGCATGAGGCGGTACCTGGACATCATCACCAAATTTCATTGGCACAGGAAATGGAAAATGTTCCAAATTTTAGAAAGTATTTAAGCATCACAGCTTTTGTTGAAGGATGGGGATTATATAGTGAACAGCTTGGTGAGAGTATGGGTATTTATGACGATCCTTATGATAAATTTGGCCAGCTTACTTACGATATGTGGAGAGCTGTGAGATTGGTGGTAGATACTGGTATGCATTATAAAAGCTGGTCAAGAGATGATGCAGTAAATCTATTTTTAGAAAATACTGCAAAAACCGAGCAAGATATCAATAATGAGGTTGACAGGTATATTGCATGGCCTGGTCAAGCTTTAGCTTATAAAATTGGACAACTAAAAATTATGGAACTCAGAGATAAATCTAAAGAGGCTCTCGGAGAGGATTTTGATATCAAGGATTTTCATGATCACATACTGAGTTTTGGATCAATACCATTGAGCATTCTTGAAGAAAAAGTTGATGAGTTTATCGAAGCTAAAAGTGAATGAGTCTTCTGCATATTGATTTATTTACTCGATACTTAAAGAGTTACCCTCAACTACAAAAGCTTTTATGTTTTGGATAAAATTTCTGAATTCAATAGCCATTATCTTAGGAATATCATCAATAGTATTTGCTGTTATTCTTGTGGTGGAAGATCGTGATTGGCTCTGGGCTGCCATACATTTGGTAATAGGTTTACTTATTTGTTACGAATCTTTTAAGAATTTCTCCAAAAAACCACCAGACTTGTAAGATTTAGTTTAGGTAAAAGTATTTACCGTCTGATTCAAGATACATTGAGTTACCATCTTGTTTTGATTCTCCAACAATCTTATAGAATACATTTCTGCTTATAAGGGCATATATATGCTCTTTAAGCTTTATTTTCGGATAAGGTTGATGATCTATCATCTCAACAGTCAAAGGCTTCTCTTTGGTCAATTTAACCCATTCTCCAGTATTGGTCTGAAAGAAGTAATTGCCATTCTCATTTTTATAGTCAATCATGCAAAAAACCTCTTTTTCAACTTTAATAGGAATTTTTTCAACGGGAGTAACAGCAAAGTACTCACCCTCCTCCCATTTAACAAGTTTTGAAAATAATTTGACCATTGAATCTCTTTCGATTTTTGATTTGTTGTAAAACCAGTTAGAGTCTGCATCAATATAAAACTCTACACCTTCACAGAGTTTAGGATTCCATTGCTCCAAAGGATACTCATCAAGGGATAAAGCTGTTTTTTCAAGGTCTTTTAGGTCCATACATATACCCCCAGACCAAACCCAATTGCAATTAAAAATGATGAAGAAATTTTCATAATGGCTCTTTGAATCTTACCATTCAAAATAAAACTACTACCAAGTTTTAAAATATAACTTAGAAAAATAAACCATGAAGCTGTTGCAAGAAAAAAGTATATAGAGATCAAGAATTGAAAAGTAAAACTTGTATTGATTACTAGACCACTGAATAATGAGGCAAAGAATATAAATGCTTTTATATTGAAAATATTCACCATCAAACCACCTGCAAAGCTTTGAGTAAAATTTAAAGGTTGATTTTGTAGATTCTTGTGGTGAGATTCTATGGGATCAGACATTATTCCTGATGCCCCTAAATAAATTAAATACCCTGCTCCAATAGAGCCTACTATGCTGTAAAGACTAGGAATTTTTTGGTAAAGATAATCTAATCCAACTATTGCAAATATGCATTGCAAAAAAACCCCAAAACCTATCCCCAACGCAGATGAAGCACTATTCATGAAGCCTTTTTCAAAACTGCTTTTAACAATGTAAAAAAAATCTGGACCAGGGGAAATAACAGCTACTAAATGAGCAAAAGCAAGTGAAAGTGCTAGGGAGATATTCATAAGTAAATAGGTTCCCTCTCAAGGGCTACACCGTAATGATTGTGAGCATAGGTTTTTATAAACTCTTCTACATACTTAATATCATTAGCATTACAAAGCCCGTTGCTGGTCAACACAAGGGCATGCTTGCTGGACAAACCAATGTTCCTAATTTTCATGCCTTTTAAGCCTAGTTTATCCAACATCTCACCTGCAGAAAGTTTGATAGTTCCATCCTCTTGCTCAAATTGCTTAAGCGTCTCAACATTTTTTAATTTTTTTAACTCAGAAGGTGTTAAAACTGGATTCTTGAAGAAGCTACCGACATTTGGGAATTCTGCTGGACTGGGAATCTTTTCATTTCTAATTTCTCTTATTTTCAAAACCATCTCTTCTGCACTACTAAAATTCAAATCCTTGATTCTTTCATGGTTTAAGTTTGGTTTAAATACCTTGGATAATTGGAAAATAACTGCAGTAATTATCAAGTTATTTTTTTGTTGAAAAATGCTTTTCCTGTAAGAGAAATGACAGTCAATATTCTTAAATTTCCTTACTACATCTGCCTGCACATCATAGCAACTAACTTCTTTAATGAAGCCTGAAATTTCTGAGCCATATGCTCCAATATTTTGTACCGGTGCAGCGCCAACGGTGCCTGGTATGCCTGCAAGATTTTCAAGGCCATGAAAGTTCTTATTTATACAAAAGTCTATTAGATCGTCCCATCTAACTGCTGCACCAACTGTTAGAAGAACCTCGTCTTTCTCAATGTTTAATTCAAAATTATTATTTTTAGATTTTAAAACAAAATCCGAAAAAAATTCCGGGAATATCGTGTTCGTGCCATCACCAATGATCTGAAATTTCTTGTTATTTTTTTTGGCAAGTTTTATTACTTCTGCTAATTCCTGTTCTGTTTCGAATGTGTAGAAGTTTATTGCTTCTGATCGAAGGTTAAGGCTATTAAATTTGTTTAAATTTGTCCTTTTCAAGATAGGTAATTTTTAAGTTTGTCTAGATCTTCCTGCGTATCAATTCCCCAAGAATTTAAATCATTAAGCAACAAAACTTGAAGGTCAAGATTATTATCCAATGCACGCATCTGTTCAAGCTTGTGCTCCCTTTCATTATGAGAAATCTCCAAAGAAGAAAATAGATTCAGAAATTCCACTTTAAAGGCATAGACCCCAACATGATGATAGACAGGGTCAGATACATTATGTTTTTCACTTGGGAGATTTCTAAAAAATTCTTTTGATTTTCCATCTTTATCAAGTATTACTTTCACTTTATTTTCATCAAGCAAATCTCTATCAGACTTGAACGGTTTCGCCAGCGTACCATATGAAAAATTATTTTCTTCCATGTGTTTTGCTAATTGATCAATGGCTTCAACTTCTATCAATGGCTCATCTCCTTGAACATTTATTAATAATTCATCTTTAGCTAATTTTGCATTTAAAGAAAACTCATTGATTCTATCTGTGCCTGAATTATATTCTGCCTCTGAAAGGAATGCCTCACCCCCAGCATCTGTAATAATCTGAAAAATTTCTTCTGAGTCTGTTACCACAATTACAGCTTCAGCTTTTGTTTTTCTACACTGTTCCCAGGTATGTTGAATTATTGTTTTACCCTCAATCCTTTCAACCAGTTTCTTCTTAAGTCTTTGTGAATTAAGTCTTGCAGGAATTAGAATCTTAAAACTGCTAGCCATTTATTTTTTCCATTATGAGTTTTGTAATATTAATGTTTAATTTCACCTTCATTTTCAAGTACCAAATATTTTTGCCTGCGAATTTCTCTCCCATTCGAGCAGCGTCTTTTTCAGTAGTAAGCAGAGGCCTTTCAAAATCAAAAGAAATGTCTTTCTTGGTGAAAAAATGATGGTCTGGAAAAAGCCTATAATCAAAATTAATCTTTAAATTATTCAGTGTTTTAAGGAATCTATTGGGGTTAGCTATTCCACAAATAACATTCGCTGTTTTTCCAAAAGGATACTCCTCCACAGAGTAAGAATCACCCGTATCAAGATTTATCCAAGCATCTGGTTCCAGCTCAAAAAAATTATCTCCTCCATCCTTTCGACCGCTGTATATGAAAAGGTCTACTTTTTTAGTTTTCCAAATATTGTCTCTTAATGGACCAGCAGGTAAAAATAATTGATTACCGAAATTGCGGTTAGCATCTTCAACAACTATTTCGAAATCTCTTCTCAAATTAGTATGTTGTAAACCGTCGTCAGATATGACTATGTCAGTATCAGTATGTCGTTCTAAATACGACAGAGCTCTCGGTCTGTCGTGATCGACCACGACATTAAATCCACGGTTAAAGTGAAATATTGCTTCATCACCTACTTCTTTTGCAGTCGTATCATCTTTGATGATTTTCGTACCTGTAAATGACCCCTTATAGCCCTTTAAAACAATTCCTGGCTTATAACCTATATCTCTTAGGTCTGATGCAATTTGATTAACTAGAGGTGTTTTACCATTACCTCCAACAGTAACATTTCCCACTACAATTACCGGTACTTGATCCACTGTAGATCTTTTGGGTTTTAAAAAGGTATTTTTGAAAGTACTTACGACCCAGTAAATTGCACTTATTGGTGTCAACGCAATATTAGCTATATTAAATTCGTCCCAAAAACTTTTCTTTTCAGAAATAATTGTTGGCACAAAATCTGATTCGATACTTGAAACACTTGAATCTTCTATAAGTTCAGGTTTTCCTTGAAGAACATTGTATAAGCCCTCTTCCTTTATTAACTCATTGTGTGTGCCTGATTGAGTGATAACACCATCTTCTAGAACACAAATCTTATCGGCTTTTTCAACAGTACTTAACCTGTGCGCAATAATGAATGTTGTTTTATTTTGCGATGCTTTTTCAATAGCTGCTTGAATCTCTTTTTCAGATTCATTGTCGAGAGCTGATGTGGCCTCATCAAAGATTAAAATTGAAGATTGTTTCAACAATGCTCTAGCAATCGCAATTCTTTGCTTTTCTCCACCAGATAATGAATCTCCACTTTCACCGAGGACGGTATTAAAACCATCAGGTAAATTCATTATAAATTCATAAGCATTTGCTTCTCTAGCTGCCTGAAATACTGCTGAATCAGAAACATCATGTAAACCATATGCAATGTTATTTTTAACTGTATCGTTAAATATTGTTGGATCTTGCGAAACATAAGATATTGAATTTCTTAAATCAGTAAGTTTTATCTTTTTAATGTCATAACCATCGATTCTTATTCTTCCCTCATAATCGTCATAGAACCTGTTTAGAAGGTTAACAATAGTAGATTTTCCGCTTCCTGATTTGCCAACTAATGCGACTGTCTCTCCTTTTTTTGCTGTGATAGATATATTTTTTAAAACTGGATCCATCACGTGTGAGTAACTAAATGAAACGTTTTCAATTTGAACTTCACCTTCAAGAGTTTTGTTAATATCAATGCCTTCATCATATTTCTCAGGCGGATTATCTATGGTAGAAAAAATATCTTCAGCGGCAGCTAAGCCTCTTTGAATAACGGCATTTAAGCTCGAAAGTTGCCTTATTGGTCTTGCCATTAGACCAGCAGCTGTAAAGAAAGCTACAAATGACTCAGATGGTAAATTCAATTCACTTAGATTTGTTAATGCCAAATAACTCATAGCTGCTAAAGCGAATGCAACAAAAACTTGAATTAGTGGGGTTGTAAGGTTGCCAGTGCTTTCCATCTTGAGATTTTGTTTTAAGTTCTCATCATTAGCTTGCCTGAATCTATCCTTTTCTCCTGATTCGTTATTGAATGATTTTATCTCTTTCGCCCCTGAAGCAATCTCATTGCTAACCTGAGTGACTATGCCCATTACATCTTGGATCTTTTTCGCAACTTTCCTAAGTCGCCTTCCAGCAATGGCAACAATAATTCCAATCAAAGGCGCAATTACAAGAATTACTAGTGTTAGCTTCCAACTTAAATACAAAAGATAAATGAATAGGCCGATTAATAGAAAACCCTCTTTTACCAGTATTTTTAATGCATTTGTGGCAGCACCAGTAATTTGATTTGTTGTAAAAATAATTCTGTTTACTATTTCACCTTTTGAAGCCTGATCAAAAAAGCTCATTGGTTGATATAACAAGCTTGAAATAAGGTCTTCTCGAAGCTTGTGAACAACTTTTAGCCCTACATTTGCCATGAAATAATTACCAATGTAGAAACCTATCCCCCTGATTATTGAGATAAAAGCCAAGAAAAGAGCTAAATTTAAAGGGTTAAAAGGATTTTCATTGCTTTCGTTAATATATGCAATTACTTGTTTCAGCCATTCAACAGCAGAAATATCAGTTGCTGCAAACAAAATAAAGCCAAAAATACTAAGTGAAAATAGACCTTTATGTCTAAAGGTATAGCCAAGTAATCTTGTGTAAATTGAATTATTCATTGATCAAATGTTTAGCATTTAACCTGCTTTCACGTTCCTATCTTGAATATTTAAAATCTTATCCGCTTTCATAGCAAATTCATTATCATGAGTGGCATAAATGACTAAAGTTTTATTTTGACGGGCATAATCAAGAATAAAATTTTGAACTATAAGACTATTTTCCTGATCAAGGTTTCCGGTTGGTTCGTCAAGTATAAGAATATTTGGATTAGTACAAATCGCTCTTGCAATCGAAGCTCTCTGTCTCTCACCACCAGATATATTGGATGGAAATTTATCTTTCAAGTTTTGAATGCCTAATCTAGAAAGTATCTTATCTAAACCCTCAGGCACAATTCCCTGGTTAGCTGCTAAACAATTTTCATAAATTGTTAAATTTTCAAGTAAGTAATGAAATTGATATGCAAACCCAAATAAATTCTTTCTGATTTCACTTTTTTCATTATTGTTTAATTTTTCGAGAAAAATCCCATCTATTTCTAACGAACCAGAGTCAAAAGAATCAAGGCCTGAAATTAAATTTAAAAGCGTTGTTTTACCAGATCCTGATGAGCCAACTATGCTATAAGTACCTGATTTTTCAAATTTAAAATTTAAATTCTCAAAGATAATCTGAGAATATGATTTGTCAGCGTAACTCTTAATTATTCTTTCTAAATTTATCATGCGCTATTTACTATTTTTACAGGGTTTGTGTTGGCTGCATTTCTCGCAGGTATCAGTCCAAATAAAGTTAAAAGAACAATTGTTACAAAATTGATAATCAGTATTTGTTCAAAACTTATTATTGAGGGAAAGTAATCTAGGTAATAAACATCTAACATCGATATATTGAAAGCTACAGACATAAAATTCAGAACCTCAGTGATATTTGCTGCAACTATCAAACCCAATATGTTGCCAAGAATTATGCCAAAAATACCAATCGTGAAGATCAATTGAAGAAAGATTCTTTGGATTTGATTATTGGAATATCCCATAGTTGACAGAATTGCTATTTCCTTCTCGTTGCTTTTAATTAAATTATTTATAGACATGAGCAGACTTAAGATTGCTACCAGTAAGATAAGTGACATTAAAAGACCAACCATGGTCTTCTCTAGCTGTACTGCTCTAAATAGCCCGCCGTATAATTGATCCCAACTAGTAAATTTCATATATCCGTCTGTATTGAGATCTTTAAGGATTTGATGGCCTATATTTCTTGCTACAAGGACATCATTTACTCTTATCTCAATACCAACACCGTTTTTTGGTTTAATAAGCTTCAAGAACGATTCTGAGCCTATCAGAGCGTAATTCTGATCAACTTCTGACCCAACAGAGAAAATCCCTGAAACATTAAATGAAATTACCCTGGGAATGCCTACAAGAGCATTTGTTTGATTAATGCTTAAAAGATTAACTGAATCATTTAAAGCAACGCCAAGTTCATAAGCCAGGCTTTCGCCGAGAATAATATTAGCCCCTCTGTTCAATGAGCTTAAATCACCTAAGATCATATTATTAGGGATAATTGATATTTCGTTTTCTTCGCTTGTTCCTTTAAGCACTATACCCTTTGAAACATCATTATTATTGATGACAATTTGAGTGGATAAATATGGTGATACAGCTGAAACCGATTTATTTTCTAGTACTTTATTTTTTGTTTGTTCAAAATCTTCAAATCCTCCAATTTTTTCAATTGTTACATGCGGAATCACTCCAAGTATTCTTTTTTGAAGTTCATTTTCAAACCCATTCATCACAGAAAGAACAACTATTAAAACAGCTGTACCTAAACCCACTCCTGTAGTAGTAAGAATTGTTTGAGAGGATAATTTTTTAGTACCTTTCTTAAAAAGGTATCTGAATGATATTTTGCCTAAAAAATGGTTCAAGAGAGTTTCTTCATTACTTTTGTAAGCAATTCGAAAGGTTTGTTTCTTGGAGGTCTTAACATCCCAAATAAACTGTCAGAGTTTGTCTGATAATATATTGCTCGCAGATTTGAAAAATTTAAAAAGCCCTCGTACCCATGATAGTGTCCGTAGCCTGAAGGGCCAACTCCCCCAAAAGGTAATCTTGATTGCATTAAATGAAACATAGCATCATTGATTGTTACTCCGCCTGAGCGTGTATTTTCAATTATAAAATTTTGTTCCGATTTCTTATTTCCAAAAAAGTATAAGCCAAGTGGATGATCATGAGAATTTACATAATCTACAACTTCCTGGAGTTCGTCATAAACCATTATCGGCAACAATGGTCCAAATATCTCTTCTTGCATAATTCGCATGCTCTCGTTCACATTCATTACAACTTTAGTGGTAATTGTATTCTTTTCAGATGAATCAAAGCTTCCCAGATCTATTACACTAGCTCCTTTTTCTCTTGCATCTTGAAGATAGCTTTGCATTCTCTCATGGTGATGTTCATTCACCATAGAAGTGTAGTCATTAGCATTGCTCTCTGGATAAAACTCGTTAAATACTTTTTTCAATTCTTCAATCAAAGCATCTTCTTGACCTCTTTTAATCAAAACATAATCTGGGGAAAGGCATATTTGACCGGCATTGAGAGTTTTAACAAACATTATTCTTTTTGCTGCTAGGGAAAGATTTGCATCAGATGAAATGATGGTTGGGCTTTTGCCACCAAGTTCAAGTGTAGTTGGTACAAGATTTTGTGCTGCATTTGCAACTACCTTTTTAGCGACTGCGCCACTACCTGTATAAAGTAAATGGTCAAGTGGCAGTGAAGTAAACTCATTACCCACATCTGGACCTCCAAGTATTACTGCAAACTCACTGCTATCAAAGTATTTCTCTACGGCATCTTTAATTAGTTGCGCTGTATGTGGAGTGAATTCTGAGGGTTTCGCCATAATTCTATTTCCTGCTGCTAAAACAGATGCTGCAGGGTAGAAAACCATACCTATTGGAAAGTTCCAAGGAGCTATAATACCCACTGTTCCTAAAGGCGAAGGCTGCATTAAAGCTTTTGAACCAAAAAGATCAGCCATAAAAGACGAAGGTCTTTTGGATGGTTTCATCCATTTTTTAAGATTTTTGATGGTGAAATTTAAATTTCTAATTGATTGAACGACTTCTGAGGTCATTATTTCAGTTTCTGACCTATTTTTATAATCTTCATTTAATGCTTCGACAATTTGTTCGTCATGTGTTTCTAGAAGAGCAATACATCTTTTAAGGCTATCTAAACGTTGTTCATAGGATGGTTGACCATTTTCAATGAAGGCTTTTTTCTGCAAATTTAGTATTTCTCTCATTTAAACTCCTCTTATTATATTAACTATACATTTTACCCAATTATCATTCGAGTTTAATGACGGTACATAATCAAGAGTTTGACCCCCTTTTTCAGTGAATAGTTCCTTGTATTCATCGCCAATTTCAATAATTGTCTCTAGGCAATCTCCAGTAAAAGAGGGAGAAACTACAAGAACCTTTTTCACACCTTCAGCAGCAAACTCTTCCAGTACTTTATCGCTAAAGGGTTTAACCCATTTAGAGTCTAATCTTGATTGAAATGAAGTAATTGTCTTGTCAGGATCTATGTTTATTTTCTCCACAAGTAGTTTCGTTGTTTCATAGCAAGTGGCTCTGTAACAATGATGATTATCTCCGCCTACCCCATCCTCACATTCTCTGTCATCACATCGCCCTTTTTCATAGACTTCGTCTAGCTGGCTCATTGGTAATCCGTGATAGCTGAATATGACTTTATCGTATTCGTTGAGATTAAACTTTTTGATGTTTTCAGAAAATGCCTCTAAGAAATCCTCATTGTCATAAAATTGGTCAACAGTTTTAACAGATGGAATCACAACCCAACTAGCAATTTTCTTTAAAGAGTAATCTAAAAATGATCCATTTGCTGCCGATGAGTACTGAGGAAAGACAGGGAACAAAATCACCTCGTCATAGCCATTTTTTTCCATTTCTTCAAGCCTCGCATCAATTGATGGATTTTTGTATCGCATCGCATAAAAAACATCATGCGTGCTTAAAAGCTCTTTTCGAACTTTTTCAGTTAAGTCTTCCATGTGATATTTGAGAGGAGAGCCTCTATCTGTCCAGAGCTCTTTATATGCTTTTGCTGATGAAAATGTTCTTGTTGGCACAATAATTAAATTAACTAATAGAAACCTCAGAAAAGAAGGAATATTTATAATTCTTCCATCACCTAAAAATTGACGCAAGTAGCTGGCTACATCAAACCAACCAGGACTATCAGGTGTCCCAAGACTGATCATTAATACTGCTTTTTTATTTTGCATAAGAACTTAGTATATACGGGCCAATCATTGTAAATCCAATCACAATTTATGAAATTAATGACGAGAGAATCCTATAGATTAAAGATTATTTATTCCGATTAGTTTTTTAATTTCTCTAATTGCTGGAACTGTATCTTTTCTTACTTTGGATGCGCCTTCTCTGAGAATTTCATCTATGTGCTCTTTACGAGAGTTTAGTTCTTCATAATTCTCTCTAATTGGCTGAAGCAACTGATTTAATTCTTCAAAAACTTTTTGTTTTGCATCTCCCCATCCAATGCCTTCTTCATACATTCTTTTCATGTCTTCAATCCCATTTTTGGAAGCAAAGCTAGAGTAAATTGAAAATAATGTATTGTTTTTCCAGTCTTTAACTTCACCAGGTTCCTGTGAGTTTGTAACTATTTTCATTACAGATTTTCTCAGCTCCTTCTCACTTCCCAACATTGGAATAATGTTGTTATAGCTTTTTGACATCTTTCTTCCATCTACACCTAGTACAGTCATATCTTTTTGAATTACAGCTTCAGGAATATTAAAGAAATCACCATATTTACGATTGAACTTTTCTGCTATATCCCTTGTAATTTCAAGATGTTGTTGTTGATCTTTACCAACCGGCACATGTGTTGCATTAGGCATTAAAATATCTGAAGCCATTAGTAGTGGATATGAAAATAAACCAACATTAATACCTTCATCAGGATCTTTTTTCCCACTTTCATTATTTGCATCTAAAGCTGCTTTGTAAGCATGCGCTCTGTTTAACAAGCCCTTCTCAGCTACACAGCTTAATATCCAAGTTAATTCAGTTATTTCTGGAATATCGGATTGTCTGTAGATATTAGTTTTTTCTGGATCCAGTCCAGAGGCTAACCATGCCATTGTAATTCCATGTGAAAGTTCTTTAAGCTGATCAGGATCTGAAACTTTAATAACAGCATGCAAATCGGCAATAAACAAAAATGATTCACATTTTTCGTCCAATAGGTCTAGTGATGGCTTAATTGCTCCTATATAATTTCCTAAGTGAGGATAGCCACTGGGAGTTATACCTGTTAAAATCCGTTTCATTCAAATAGTATTTGTTTGAAATTATAAATAATATTCAGCTAATTTGTGGGAGACAGAGCAATAAATCTTAATCAACAATTAAATGAGATAGAAGGTCTATTCTCTTCGGGTCACATTAAGAAGGCTCAAAAGGACCTAAGGAAGCTTAACTCTCAGTTTGGAAAAGGTAAGCCAATACCCTCAAAATTCCGCCATAAATTCCAAAGATTAAATTTTACTGCAAAGGAATATGACGACTGGGCAGAATTTGCAACGTCTGATAAAAGAACAGAACTAATCACCGAAGTTAACAAATTAGCAGCACAGAAATTAGAACCAAGAACTCTTGCAAATAAAATTAACTCTTTGCAAAAGCAGTGGCAAAATCTTGACCAGCATGGAAAGACAGCAAGCAAAGAGAAATGGTCGACATTCAAAGACGCTTGTGAAAAAGCCTGGGCACCATGTAAAGACTACTTCGCTGTGCTTGAAGATAGAAAGGAAGAAAATAGAGATAAAAAACTTGCGTTACTAAAAAATATTGAATCTTTCCCAGCCGGCAAAACAACTGAAAACACTACAGTAATACAAATAGTAATATTTCTGAAAGGTGTTCATGAGAAATGGAAACAATACGCACCAGTGCCAGATAAAGATTTCCAGGATTTAAATAATAAATTTAAAGATGCTAGAGATGGTGTAAATAAATTATTAGAAGAAGTAGAAGTATTCAATAGGTCACAGAAAGAAGCCGTTATTTCAGAAGTTGAATCATTAAGCAAAGAAGATATTGATAATTCTGTTGCAAGGATTAGAGAGCTTCAAGATCATTGGCGTACATTAGGTCCAGCGGGTAAGAAGCTTGACCCAGAAGTAAATTTAAAATTTGAAACAGCTTGTGATGAGTTTCTAAAAATTAAAGATAAGGAGCTTGATGAGTCAAGAGGCTTGATGGATGTAATAATCAAAGATCTTCGAGACAAGAAAATCGCACCAGGTGAAGCAGAACAAAAATTTGTTGAACTAGAAAATCTTCAAGGAACTGCAGAAGAGAAAAAATTTAAAAAAGCCATTAAAGACTTTGCAATGCTTCAAAAAAATGAAAAAGCACAAGAAAAGCTCAAATCCTATCAAGATTTATTTGAAGAGCTGGTCGACAAGGGATCTGAGAAAATTTCTAAAGATTTAATTCCAGAGTTTGTAAACGGGAAGCCATCTGAATCTATGGATTTAAATGAAGCAGCAATAAGATTTCAGATGTTTGCAGGCCTAGACCCTGTGGGACCGAAAGAGATGGTATCCAGAGTAAAATTTGAAGAACTAAGAAATAGGTTTACAGAAAAGTCGGTTGATATGGGTGAAAAATTAAGAGAACACTTTACAAATTTAGTTTATTCAAAAGGCATGTCATCCAAAAAAGAATCAGCTGATGTTAAAAAAGCACTTATAAAAGCACTGAAAAAAGTTGAACAATTGCTTCCATAATTTAGAAATTACACAAATTCTTCGATACCTTTAATCACATCCATAGTTGCCTTTTTCGCACTTCTTAAATTCGTGAACGTTACGAAACCATGGAATAAGTTTTCGAAATGTAAATAGGAAACTTGATTACCATAATTTTCAAGATGTTTACCAAATTCTTTTCCTTCGTCACAAAGAGGGTCAAATCCTGCAGTTATCAATAAAGTTTTTATCCCCTCTTCGTAAGTTACATTTTGCTCCAATAAATTAAATTTAGGGTTTTTATCATCATCTTGAGAGGCTCTTAATTGACACCAAAACCATGCCATAGAGGCTTTTGTGAGTAGGAAATTTTCTTTAAATAATTCCATTGATTCAAACTTGAGAGACGGGCTTACCATCGGATATATGAGTATTTGTGCTGGTGGAAGCGAAATATTTGATTGCTCTAATTCATAGGTTAAAGAGGCAGTTAAGTGAGCGCCTGCACTATCACCACAGAGCAATATTTTCTTGTTCGATATACCTTTATCTAACAACCATTGATAAGTTGTTTTTGCATCATTTAACGCACATGGAAATTTATTTTCAGGTGCTAATCGATATTCAAGTGAATAAACTCGTATTCCTAAAATGACTGATATTAAAGATACAAAATTATGATGAGTTTCAATACTTCCGATAACATAACCCCCACCGTGAAAATAAAGCATCGTTTTGTCAGAAATGATATTTTGTGGAATGTACTCTCTCACGAGCAAATCTTTTCTACTACCAATTAAAATATCCTGATATGAATACAATTTTGGCGTACTTTCATTGATAGCAATGCTCAGTCTTGCTTGGTTAGATTTAGACCTTTCATCATTATTAAAGTTTTCGGTATCGATCTTGTAACCAAATATTTCAATCAATTTGAGGAATAAAGAAGTCTGTTTATCTAGATGAATGTCTCTCAGCATCGGTGGTTTTTTAAAAAAAATAATCTTCAAAAACCAATCTGGAAGTAGAAAAAAAACCTTTAAGATTAAATTTATAAAAAAATATTTCACGTTTTTATTCTTGAAGAACAATTAATAACTAATATATTATAACTATTGTAAGGAGACAGCTTAGTTTGTATTTGGATAAATAACTCAAATTGGCCCTTAATTAGAAAAATATGCATACATCAAATCTAATTGCGTACGTTGTTCCTATTTTCACATTAATGATATTTTGTGAATTTCTTTACGGGTATTTCAAAAATAAAAATAACTACAGGCTGAATGATACTGTGACAAGCATAGGTCTAGGCTTAATGAGCAGATACCCTGCTCTACTTGGGCTTGGTGTGCAAGGTCTCGTTTATGCATTTATATCAAAACAGTTTAATCTAGGGCTATTAGCTTCTTATGACCCATATGTTTGGGTTGTAGCCTTTGTGCTTTACGATCTAAGTTATTATTGGCTTCATCGTTCTCATCATCAGATAAAAATATTATGGGCTTCACATGTTGTTCATCATCATGGTGAAGAATTTAACCTTTCAACTGCATTAAGACAAACTGGAACAGACTTTCTTTTCAAATGGATTTTTTACACACCAATGTTGTTTTTGGGTATACCAGTCGAAATATTTGTTACTGTTGCTGCATTAAACCTGATATATCAGTTTTGGGTACACACAGAACATATCGGGAGATTGGGAATAATCGATTACATACTTGTTACACCATCCAATCATAGAATTCACCATGCTCAAAATAAGGAATACATTGACGCAAATTATGGTGGAGTTTTCATTATCTGGGATAGGATTTTCGGCACATTCATTGATGAAAGAGAAGATCTGAAGCCAATTTACGGTACTTCTAAACCACTTAATACATGGAACCCGCTATGGGCCAATCTGGAGGTTTGGAACGAAATGATTAAAGATGCTTGGAGAACAGAAAAGTGGAGAGATAAAATTGCTTTATGGTTCTCAACACCAAAGTGGCGCCCTGCTGATGTTTCAGAAAAATATCCGGTTAAAAAGAATGACTTATCTCAATTCAAAAAATTCGATACAAAAACAACCATTTACTCAAAAATATTTGGTTTAACACATTTAGTATTTGTAAGCATTTATACCCAAGGTGTACTATTCAATTCAGCTGATATTAATTACATCGATATGATTTTGATATCTTTTAACATAGTAACTGTGATGGTATTTGCATCATTTATGTATGAAAACAGGGCCTTTGTTTATTATCTAGAGCTGATAAGATCACTTAGTGTATTAGCGCTAATATCTGTCGGTTTCTTCAATTTCATGCCAGAAATCATCCTAGGCTATACAATTTACTCTGCTGTTATATCAGGTAGCGTTGTACTCAGAGACCGCGTCTATTCTTCTAGCGAAGTTCGCGAGGCTTCATAAAATAATTAAGTTCAGCGGAGCCTCTATTGAGGCCAATCCATTCATTTTCTATATTTAAGGAAGCAAGCCCACATGTCGGAAATTTATTTAAAAATTTCTGTGTTAGAAATTCTGTCGCATCATGCATTGATGGGTTGTGACCTACTACCATTACAGAATTAACTTCTTCAGGAACTGCGTATATATTTTTTAAAACATCATCAAGTGAAGCGTGGTAGATGCTCTCATCAAATTTAACATCTGGAGCTTTATTACCAAAAAAGTGCTCAATGGTCTCGATGGTTCTTTTAGATGGGCTTGCTAAGATTATGTCGATTTTTGCCCGCTTTGATTTAAAAAAATTACCCATCAAATCAGCATCTTGAATACCTCTAGTGGATAAAGGCCTGTCAAAATCTTTTAGTGTGTAATCATCCCAACTGGACTTAGCGTGCCTTAAAAAGTATAAATTTTTCATTTTCTAGGAAGTTCTTGCCAGTTCTTTTTTTAACCTTCCTCTAAAAGAAAAATCATCAACTGTAATTGTGTGCCTGGCTGTTTTAACTTGTTCAACATCAGGATTATTCATTTCTTTCTCAATCATATCTTCAATGTTGCCATCAGGCTTCCACAAGCCTGCAAGATGTTTTGCTGCGAGCTTTGATTGAAGTTCAGCTCCAGGCCAAATGCAACCTAAAGGCTGAAATAGACCAATGAAATACAGGTTATTGATATTCGAAGGCATCATTTTATGTAAAAGTCTAACTGGCCCTTTTTCAAAGCTAATGAAATTTTCATCAAAAAATTTGTGTTTAATTTTGAACCCAGTGCATGCAATTATTGTGTCAAATTCTTCAGATGATCCATCCTTAAATATCACCTCTTTCCCGTTTAGTCTCTCTATGTCAGGTTTTGGAATAACTTTTCCATGTCTGACAGCATTATAGAGGTCAGAGTTTACGGTGGGATGTGTTGCCAAAATATGATTATTAACTTTTGGCAAACCAATATCTTCATTCTTTCCTTGAAGCATCTCAAGCATAAACCTCATAAAGGGAAGTCTAATGAATTTTGGCAACCATCTTGATCTAAGTGCAAAAATATCACTTGTTAGACCAAACATAAATTTCGGGATCAGATAGTATCCCCTTCTCCAACTAATAACAGTTTTCTGTGAAATCCTAGAAGTTTCTACAGCTACATCACAAGCTGAATTTCCGCCACCAATTACAAGCACTTTTTTATCAGCAAATGGCTCTGCTTTCTTGAAATCATGTGAATGAATAAATTCTCCAGTAAACTCACCTGGATACTTGGGAAAGCGTGGCTCATGATGATGACCATTACATACAACCAATGCATCAAAATTTTGAACATTTATTTGATCAGTATTCATATGTTTCCATTCTATAGCCCATCTATCGTCATCAGTTTTTTTGCAGTTAAGTACCTCTGTATTGAAATGAATATGCTTTTTTAAACCAAAATTTTCAGCGTAATCATTAAAGTATTTTAATAATTCTTTATGAGATGGATAGTCAGAAGCCGATTCAGGTAGAGGGAAATCTTCATAAAAGGATGTATATTTTGAGCTAATAATATGTGTAGTTTCAAATACGCTTGAATGTCCTGATGGATCATTAAAGCGCCAATTACCACCAACTCCAGAGCATCTTTCAAAGCCGATTACCTCAAATCCTTGATCTATAAAATTTTTTAATGCTGTAATGCCAGATGGACCAGCTCCAATTACTGCTACTTTTTTCATACTTGATTGAATAAATTTTGCTTAGACAACATATTATATAAATTACATTATGTCTCAAGTAGTCGAAATCAATACTCATTTTTGGTTAAATCCACCATGGGATGGTGGTAAGGCAAAATATCGTTTGGGGTTGAAGCCTATATCTAGAGAAGATTGGTTCGAAAAGCCAATTTTCAGTGAGTTAAAAAATTATAAAAGAACACTATTTAGCTCTAGTTATCATGCTGTTGTGCGTGCTACTGATGATTCATTGAAAGCTCAAGAACTGTTAACAAAGGAAATACCTATAAATGAAAGTTTTCCTGATCTCATTGCAAGTATGTCTTTAGAGGTGCCTGATGACTTATGTATTATTGAATCAGGAGGGTCTCAAAGACTACTAGCGGCATCTGTTTGTTCACCGAGCTATTGGAATCTACAACACAAAATTGGAGAGCCTTTAAGAGCAATTCATAAACCAGTAAAAACACTAAATGAAAAAATCGGTAATCCTATTGAAAGATTCATAAGGAATGCACCGCTTGGGGTGCCATTTAAAAGAGAGAACTGGTTTATTCATGGTGATGACGAAAGATTTCATCTAGAATCTGAAAACCATCCAAGTGGCCCAGTGGATGATTGGTTTGTACGATCTGAAAGAGAAACAATCTGTAGATACCATGAAGATTATTCTTTGTTTGCTATTAATGTCAGATTTCAGCCCCTATCTGCCATTGAAAGCTTTGATCAAGCCAGAAAAGACTTGATAGAGAGCCTAAATACATTTGATCATGAGGAAAAAAAATATTTTGGCGGAGCAAGAAAATACGAAGAAGTGCTAAAATATCTTAACTCTTTAAGCTAGAAAAATATTCTTCTGCTTTTTCAACTACTTTAGGTGCAAGCCAAATAGAAGCTATAAGTGTTGGGATCGCCATCATTGCAAACGCACTATCAATAACATTTAGTGCTAAATCAAGCGAAGTGATAGAAAAAATAAATACAAATGCTATGAAAATGAACTGATAAGCTTTTACACTTTTTTCGCCAAAAATAAACTTCACACAAGAAGATCCATAATACGAATAAGTAAAGATTGTGCTAAGCCCAAAGCTGATTACACACATAAAAAGAATTACTGGGCCAATTGGCCCGAGCGTACTTAAAAATGCTTCAGAAGTTAACGTTACTCCTGAGCTTTCAGACGACAACCATACACCACTAGTTAAGATTATGGCTGCAGTTAACGTGCACATTATTAAAGTATCAAATATAGGTCCTGTCATTGCTATTAAGCCCTGTTTTACTGGGCTAGATGTTCTTGCTGTACCATGTATAAGCGCTTCAGTTCCTATACCTGCTTCGTTACTAAAAGCACCTCTTTTAATCCCTGTTAAGATTACGCCTATTAAACCTCCACTAACTGCAGAATTTAAAGAAAAAGCCTCTGTAAATATTAAAGAAATAGACGGTAGAAATTTGTCGTAATTAATTAAAACTGCATAGAGTACAGCGAAAAAATATATTCCTCCCATGAATGGAACGAGCCATGCTGAAACATTTGCTATTCTCTTAAGTCCTCCTAATACAACCAATGAAGTGATTACTACCAATGTAAAGCCAGCAAAGTATTTAAAATTTTCAACATCTGGAAAATAAAGATCATTTGTAAGCTGAACCACCTGATTAGCTTGGAAAGCGGGAAGACCTGCAATTATTCCAAAAAAAGCGAAGAAATATGCCAAAGGTAACATATATTTTGGCAAGCCATTCTTGATAATATACATGGTTCCTGCATTAGTAGTTCCATTTTTGTCGACTTCCCTGTACAGAACCGAAAGTGTTGACGTGAAGAATTTAGTGGCTATTCCAAATATTGCAGTTACCCACATCCAAAAAATTGCTCCAGGACCACCTATCTGAATTGCAACAGCAACACCAGCTATATTACCTAAACCAATTGTTCCAGAAAGGCTCGCAGTCAAAGCCCTGAAATGACTTACTTCACCAATCTCGTTTTTACTGGGATGCTTACCTGCTAAAACTTCGAAAGCATAACCTAGGTATCTAAATGGTTTAAGTCTTGTTTTTACTGAAAAGTAAACACCTGCACCCAGCAATAATAATGCTGTAGGTCCGCTCCAAGCTAAATTTACGAAATCTGCAAAAAAGTCGTCTAAAAACTGCATATATTATCTTTGATCAATTAAAAAAAATAGGACTGTTAGGCAGTCCTATTTAAATTAAACTCCGTCAGGATCAGGATAAAACTGATATGAATCACTCGCATTTGGGCCTTCACATGTAGCTGATGCATCGAACATTGCTTGCACCTCTGAACCCAATTCTACGAATCTTGCATACGATGTTTCTGCTTCTGCATGACTTTCATAATAATTCATCCAGAAAAAGTCATAACTTTTATATGGTTCAGGATTATCACCGTTATGTCTGTAAACTCCATAAATGAAAGGAGCTGTTTCATCATTAGTGGTTTCATCTAAATAAGCATTAAAAGCAACGACAGCTTCCTGCAAAAGATTTAGTCCATCATCATTATTAAATTTGCAGTAATGAGCATATGTTACCCACTCAACAGGAGCATTCCATTTAGCATTATTGCCGTAAGGTACATAAAAATCATAACCTCTTCTATTCTCAATATCACAAGTTAAAACATTTTGATATTTTTCTGACCAAGCTACAAATTCTGGCGAAGGTCCACTAGACCATGCAGAATCTGCATTTTCTTTGGAATTCCAAAATAACTGCCAATAGACTTTATTATCACCACCAAGTGATGTATCACTTAAAGGAATATGTCCAGCTGCGTATTCAAATCCTTCAGAAAAATCAAGATCGTTCCATTCATCGATCATCTGCCTTCCTGTATCCATATTAAAATCTGGTCCAGGTGTACATGTCATATACTCAGAGAACGGAGGACCCATTTCCTCAGCTTCCACAGTTTCAGAAGTTTGCTCAACTTCTGTAGTTTCATCTGATGTATCAGAGCAACCAAACATCAGTAAGGCCACCAAAAGTGCTAAAAATTTATAATCTTTCATGCTATCTCCAAAATTTATCAAAAAATCAAGTTGGTATTTACTATTGCAGTGTTCAGGTCTTTTGACAAGCTGAAATTCCATATAATGCCCCTATATTATTCTTATTGATAACTATTGAAAAAACATATTGGAGTTCAGAATGAAAGATTTTAAAAACAAGAAGGTTCTAGTTACTGGTGCATCCTCAGGCATTGGATTAGCAATGGCTAAAGATTTTGCAGAACGAGGCGCATCTTTAATACTTACTGCAAGATCGGAAGATAAGTTAAAAGGCTTAGCAGCTGAACTGAATAAAAATGGGACAGAAACGCATATTTTTCTAGAGGATATAAGTAAAACTGATTCGGCTAGAAAACTCTATGACCAAGTAAAAGAAGCAGGCTTAGAAGTAGATATTCTCATCAATAATGCTGGTTATGGAAGGTGGGGTACCTTTGATGAATGCCCGATGGAAGATTATGAGAATATGATTCATCTCAATATAACTTCGCTTACAGAATTGTCATATTTATTTTTGGAGGACATGGAAAAGAAAGCTTCTGGAGGGATTATTAATATTGCTTCAGTTGCAGCTTTTTACTCAATCCCCTATTCAGCAGTTTATGCTGCTACAAAAGCCTATGTCCTGAGTTTGAGCGAGGCTTTAAATTTTGAGTATGCAAGAAAAGGTATTCATATTATGGCAGTTTGTCCGGGTGCTACTGAGAGCAAATTTGTTGAGGTAGCAACAGTAAGTTCTGAAAGACTACAGAAGAGACTATCAGGCATGATGGATGCCAATAAAAAAGATGTTCAATCAGCAGAAGACTGCTCTAGAGAGGCCTTGGATGCTTTTCTCAATGGCAAAATTTACACAATCACTGGAAAAAATAATAGGAATTTATATTCCTTCTCTAGATTATTTAGTAGGAAAACTCTTTTGAATAGGGTTGGAAGAAGGTTTAAGAAGATCTCAGGTTAAATTTTGATTGAAGAAGTTTCAGCACAATGTCCTTACTGTTGGGAGCAGATTTTTTTTGAAGTCGACCCTTCAGTAAATGAGCAAGAATATGTTGAAGATTGCCATGTTTGTTGTCACCCTATCCTCTTGCGAATATCTGCTTATGAACAACACATTAATATTGAAACAGCAAAAGAGGATGATGGCTTCTGAGCTATAATTTGAAAATGGGTATTTTTATATTGGGAGGAGTTGTATTTATTGTTGCCTTTTGCTTATTCAAAATATCCGCTTATAGAAAGACAAGCGGAAAAGAATCCTGGAAAAAACTAACATTGGTGGGGATCATTGATTATCTTGTACTCGTTACAGGAACTTTGCTGACAGGAATACTCTTCATGACTCTTTATACTTCGAGTCATGGATAATCTTTTGGCTTGTTTTAATTTAGACTAGTTTTATTTCACCGACGCCCAATCTGCCTTTGTACTCTTCAACTGTAAACTCAACATTATCGTTTTCGTTTAATGTTTCAAGGTCACACTTTTGTAGTGCGCTAATGTGTACAAAAACATCTTTAGAACCATCTTCTGGCGCAATAAATCCAAAGCCTTTTGCGTTGTTGAAAAACTTAACGACTCCTTTTTGCATTGCGTACTCCTTAATAGTAAAGCTACACAATACAGTAAATACTGAATAAGTCCATTAAACCAAGCAATTCAGTGACTTAAATTGATATATTGTCCAAAATTTTAAGAAAAAAATGCTAATTAGTATTATTTTTGAATTAACATTGTTTTTATGAGAAGAATTGTCACAGGACATAATAAAGATGGTAAGTCTGTAATAATTTCAGATGGACCACCACCACAAAAAATTGGTGAAGAGGTAGGAGGTTTATTTGAACTGTGGAATACCGATGGGGCAAAAGTTGACTCAGCTGATACCATAGATAGGGCTGATACAGAGATTCTTTTAAGTCCACCAAAGAACGGAACAAAGTTTCGTTATTTTCAAATTAACCCTCTTCCAGAAGGAGTGCCAAAAGAGGTAATGGATGAAATTGCCCATGATAATTTTTCACAAGTTGGAGCAGCTGATGCCAGAGTAGACACCTCGAGACATCCCGCAATGCATAAAACTGAAACAATTGATTACATAATACTTTTGCAAGGTGAAGTAACTCTGCTTTTAGATGAAGAAGAGGTAGATCTGAAACCCTTTGATGTTGTTGTGCAAAGAGGAACTAATCATGCTTGGGTTTGTAAAGGTACGGAGCCAGCCCTTTTTATAGCTGTGTTGATTGATTCAGAAATCACTTAGATTTTGATTCAATCATGTCACTGACTTTTTCACCAAGGCTTGGGCCAGATGTCCATTTCCCACCAAAAATATTAATTAAGGATTCGTTTAATTCTATTGCAGAATCTCTATTAATTTTGCTTACATCCATTGTATTAGAATCAAATACTAGAGGCCTTACGCCTGCATAATCACTAATAATATTTTTTTGAGTCAATGTCTTCTCTAAATAAGTATTCGCTATATCAACTAAATAATCTCTTTCAATTTGAGTGCAAACTATTGGGTCTTTGATGTTATGCGAATACTCTGTTGTGCCAAGCAAACAACCGTTATCAAGAGGAAGCATGAAAACAATTCTTTTGTCTTTAGTGCTTTGTAAGACTAATGGACTCTGTATTTTAAAATCTAGTATTAAATGACTACCTCTTACTAAGCTCATATTGAAATTTGATTGAATATTATTGGTTTTTAATAATTCTTTAGCCCAGGGACCAGCTGCATTTACTATGAAATCATAATTTAAAGTCTCTGAACCTCTTGTAGTTAGCGAACCATTTTCACAAAATGAAACTACTTCGTTATTTTCTTTAAGATGCACCCCCTTATTTAATGCTTCATTCTTAAGCCACTCAGCAATTTTATAATCATCCATTTGCACATCAACATAGCTCACAGAACCAATCAAACCTTCTTGCTTCAACAAAGGATTTGCTTCAAGGGTTTCTTTTTTGGAATGCATATTACTTTTACCTAATGAAAAATTTTCTGCTAATAATTCGTAGAGCTTTACTCCAGTAAATAAAAGAAATTTATTACGGGAGTGCCCTTTATAAATGGGCATATAGAACCTTTGTATTTTCGTCAAATCTGGTAATTTTTTTACCCAATTTGACCTTTCTTTTAGAGATTCTTTTACTAGTTTGAAATGGCCATTTTCAAGATACCTGAGACCGCCATGCAGAAGCTTTGACGATTTTGCACTGGTTTCAGAAAAGGCAGTTTTCTTCTCATATATATCAATTTTGTGGCCTCGTTCTGCAAGAGAAATTGCACAACTTATGCCGTTTATACCGCAGCCTATTACAGCTATTTTTAAAGGTTTTTTCTCTGTAGGCATGTGTATCAAAATAAGTTTACACTATTAGGCGATTCTATATTTATCAAAATGTTAAGCATAATGCTAAATCTAATTGTTGGGGTACTGCTGTTATACATGGCTAAAGGCAATGCAACTCTAAAAAAAATTTCAATATTCAATAACTTTTCTTTTAGAGTCTGTCTTATGTTGTTAGGCGGACTTTTGATAGGATTTTCTCTGGGTGATTTTCTTTTAGTTATACGTTGAAACTATTAAAGTGCAGATCTTAAATTTAAATCAATTTGTCTATTTATTGCAGGTAAATCTATGGTTGATAGCTCTTTAAAACCTTTGTAGAGGGCTTCGGGCATACTTTGACTGTCATCTATCAGATTACCTTCTGTA
>TARA_B100001057_G_scaffold236868_2_pt1 | contig 37502 bp, 40 predicted proteins | sample TARA_B100001057 | Tara Oceans TARA_B100001057 (sample SAMEA2621839) | marine metagenome | biome: marine biome (ENVO:00000447); feature: surface water layer (ENVO:00002042); material: "saline water (ENVO:00002010), including plankton (ENVO:xxxxxxxx)" | depth 5 m | reverse complement strand
AAACTAAGCGATATGCTTAATCAAATAACTAATCCAACAGAGTACATAAATGCAGTAAGTAAGCTCCTTCCCTATGCTATTGGTAAAAAAAAGGTATACAAAGAGATTGAGGAAATAGAGCCTGTAGAAGTAACAATCAATTTTACAGGAACGGACGAAAACAATTAGTCAAATCGACTAAAAAAGAGTAAAAAATCAACAAATTAAACAGTAGACTTATCAACATTGATGACAAAAAAAAATAAAAAACTGTCCTACAAGTTGTCCTGTAAGAAATTTCTTTTTTATTTATACTAGATAATAATATAAAAATAGTTGCGGTGAGGAAGGGATTCGAACCCCCGAAACAGTTTCCCGTTTACACGCTTTCCAAGCGTGCGCCTTAAGCCACTCGGCCACCTCACCTTATTTTTTAATTTTTAAATCAAATAGTTTATTGCAATTATAAGTTGTTAAATCGGCAACTTCCAATACATCACATGTTTTTATAATTGATATTTTTTCTGCTATTGTTAATATATTTTTAGGTTCATTTCTTTTTCCTCTGAAAGGGTGGGGTGAAAGATATGGTGAATCCGTCTCTAAAATAATATGCTTTAAATCTATATCTTTCAAAATTGCATCTAAATTAGAGTTCTTAAATGTAACAACACCACCAATACCTAAATAGAATCCATTTAAATTAATTACTCTATTTGCTTGACTCAAATCACCACTGAAGCAATGAAAAACTCCAGACAAGTTTTCGTCATTTTCAGCCTCTATTATTTCAATAACCTCATTAAAAGATTCTCTTAAGTGTATTACAATGGGTAAAGAATATTTTTTTGCTAATTTAATCTGAAATAGAAATGCTTCTTTTTGTATTTTGAGTGTTTCTTTATTCCAATGTAAATCTATTCCAATTTCCCCCACTGCAATAAAATTATTATTTCTTAGAGATTCTTCAACATGCTTTAATTCGCTTTCATATGTGTTATTATTTACTTCACAAGGATGTAACCCCATCATAGGTAAACAATTAGAAAATCTATTACAAACGTTAAGCATAACATCTGTTGTTTGGGATGAAATGTTTGGTAAAAGTATTTTTTTTACATTGTTATTTATTGCTTGCTGAACCACCTTTTCAATATCATCTTCAAAGTTCTTAGCATATAAATGACAATGACTATCAATTAGATACATGAAACAAAATTAGTATTATTTACCTAATTTTATCAAATGATGGAAGAAGTTAAAATTTTAGTTATTAGGTTTAGCTCTATTGGTGATATTGTTTTGACATCTCCTGTTTTAAGACTGCTGAATAGTTCAAAAAAATATGAGGTTCATTTTTTAACTAAAAATGAATACTATTCTTTAGTAAGTGAAAATCCAAATATTCACAAAATACATTTACTCAAAGACTCGCTTAAAAATATTTTTTTTGATTTAAAAAAAGAAAATTTTGATTTTATAATAGATCTTCACAATAACATTAGATCTAATATTTTGACCTTCATGTTATTCAAAAAAACATTTAAGCTAAAGAAAAACTTGTTCAACAAAACAAACAATATACACATTGCAGAAAGATACTTATTGGCATTAAAAAATTTACAAATCAAGAATGATAATCTAGGCTTAGATTTTTTCTTATCAAAAGAGTTAGAAAAAAAGTTTAATTACAATGAAAATTTTATTGCATGGTGTATTGGTTCAAAGCATTACAATAAAAAGTTAAGTGCAAATAAAATTTTAGAGGTTAGCAACACAATAAACTATCCAATTATTTTTATTGGAGGTTCTGATGATATTGAAATAGGGGATTATATCTTAAATCAATCTTCAAATAAGAAAATAAAAAACTTTTGTGGTAGTCTAAGTATACAAGAAACGGCAACAATAATAAAAAATTGCAATTTGCTAATTACTAATGACACTGGATTCATGCATATTGGAGCCTCTTTCAAAATACCAATTATTTCAATTTGGGGCTGTACAAAGCCAGACTTAGGATACACCCCTTATCAAACTAATAATCATTCAATTTATATAGTTTCAGAAAAGTATGTAGATTCTTGTCACAGATATGGTAAAAAATGCAGATCAATAACAAAATGTATTGATTATATTTCAACTCAAAAGTTAAAACAGGCTATCGAACTAATTTTTTGTAAATAATGCTTTTAGCTCTGATGCATCATCTGCTTTCATTCTACCTGATAAAATAAGACTTAATTGTCTTCTTCTTAAAGCTCCATCATATCTTTCTTTTTCTTTTTTAGTTTCAGGGACTAGTTCAGGAATTTCTATGGGGTTTCCTAGCTGATCTACAGCTACAAAAGTATATATAGCTTCATTACATTTTATTTTGCCTTTTTCAGCTCTATTTTCCATCCATACATCAACAAAAACTTCCATTGAAGAGTTAAATGCTCTTGAAACTTTTGCTTCAAGAGTAACAATACTTCCTCTTGGAATAGCTTTGTTAAATGAAACATTGTTTACTGATGCGGTAACAACTATTCTCCCACAATGACGATGTGATGAAATTGCTGCTGCAATATCCATCCAATGTAGTAGCCTACCACCCATTAAGTTGTCAAGGTTATTAGTATCGTTTGGAAGGACTATTTCAGTAGTGATTGAAGCAGATTCAATTGCTTTTTTTGATTTCATACTAATTTGTTAAAATCCAAGCGGATTTGTTAATTCTCTTTAGTTTTTCTAATTCAATTATAGCATTTTCTTTGCTTTCAAATGAGTTGTATGAAACTCTGTGATAACCATTTTCAGACAATAGAATTTCAGAGTTAAAGTTTGACTCTATTAGTGAATTATTTAGCTTTTTAGCATTACTCTTTTCGATAAATGCACCCGCAATGACATGAAAATTTTTCATTTCTGGAGTAGTTATAGTTTCAATTTTTACTATTTCTTTTTCAATCTTGTTTTCAGCCAAATTTAATTTTGGTACTTTACTCTTTTTAAAAAAATTTAAATCAGATTTTTGAATGTTAATATTGTTAGTGCTTGTATCTAATAGTATATTAGTTATAGATAGAAGAATTAACGGAACTAGTACTGCAGCTGCCTTATATGAGATTTTTTTTGTTGTGCTTGATTGATTAATATCAATTATTTTCTTTGTTTTTGTCTTTTTTTGGATTTGAAAACTTTCAAAACCAAAAGAGTTTAAGTCAAAGTTGTTTGCAATATCTTGGTGAAATATAATGTTATCCTCACTTCCCAATGTAAAAAGCCCAATATTATTCAATCTCATACTTCTTTCAGTCATCAAGGAATTAGTTATTTTTTTTGAAAAATCAAAAACTATATTCTTAGAGTCATCAACGGAAATCTTTTCTTTTTTTGAAATATGGTTAATTAATAATCCATCGTTAATAGATAGATTTTTGTTAAAAACAATTAGTTTACTTGGAGGAAAAATAGTGCCAGAGACAGTATTTATTTTTGATGAAACAGGATTGGAAACTAAACCTCCAAAGTTTGGAATAATAACACAATCGTGTCTGAATAAGAGTTCTTTTATATGCTCCTCTACGCTATAAATCATATACAAATTTAATCATTTATCTGATAATAATGAGGATTTATTTAAATCTTCAATCCTGTCTATTGAATGAGAGTCACTGTCACTGATTACAACCCTAATCTGCAAGTCACTTTTTATCCATCTTAGTTGTTCAAGATTTAACCTTATCTCATCAGTGTCTGGTTTCAGATTGCTAATTTCATGTACTATGCTTTTATTAAATCCGTAAATTCCTCTATGCTTAAATTCAGACTTCTTAAACTCTGAATCTCTGTAAAATGATGTAGCCATCTTGTTCTTATTAAAACTTACTTTTACAATGTCCCTATCACTATTTTCAAATTCATTAATAATTTTATTTGCAATAGTTATTATTTGTGGTTTTTCTTTTTTGAATATTAAACAAAGCTTGTCAATTTCTCTTGGATTGAAAACTGCAATATCTCCTTGGACATTTATGAAAAAATCGTATTCGTCATAATTTTCTTTTATTACATCAAAGCACCTTTCACTTCCGTTTTCATATGTTTTCAAGCTTAATGAACAATCTGCATTAATTTCTTTTGCAAAATCATATATTCTGTTATCGTCCGTGGCGATAATTACATGATCAACTACGCTCGATTTTTTTACTTGTTCATAAACTCTTTGCACCAACGGAATTCCTTTAAATTTCGCAAGAGATTTTCCTGGGAATCTACTTGAATTATACCTACAGGGAATTATTACTAGAGTTTTCACTAAATTTTTAAATTTAGCTGAAAAGCGAAAGTTCTGGGAGGCATCATGTTTGCTGGTCTGCTCATATATTCTCTATTAAACAAGTTATTTACAACAAACCCAATTTTTGATATTTCATCAAGCTGATAACCAACTCTTATGTCAAAAACTAAATCACCATCTTTAAATTTTTCTCTGGATTCATTAATGCCAGGAATTAGCGCATCAACTCCAAAATTTGGATCTCCGTTATTGATTAAATCTGTTGTAAAAATGTAATCTATGTTTGACATAAAGTTATTATATCTAACGCTAGAGCCAATTGAAAATTTATCTCTTAATACTTCAATATCAATTTTAGCTACATTCCTATACCTATATTTTAAAATTGTTGAGTCAGAGCTACTGTTATTGTATGTAATTGGATTACCATAGTAATCATTTGCATATGATTTGTTAAGCTCTAAGGACACTGGATTCATATATGTGTAACCTCCAATAAAATTAATTTTTGTTATCTCATTAATTTCCCCTTCCCCAGTTATACTAAGCTCAACACCACTAATTTCTGTTTTTCCAACATTAACTGACTTAAAGCCTAAACCAAAGAAGTTTGATACGTTTCCATTTTCATCAAACTCAGGTTCCCCCCATTGGCCAAAAGTAAATTCCATCATATCATCATATCTCATTACGAAAGCTGCTATGTCAATAAAAGATCTAAATTTACCAAACTGAACTGCTTGTTTGAGACCTATTTCCGAGCTCCATCCCTTTTCAGACCTAAGTTCGGGGTTAGGAAATATTTCAATATCAGATACATTAGTAGTCACAAATAGTTCTGCCATTGATGGAAATCGATAACCTTGTCCCCATGATGAACGAATAAAGGTTCCATCTGCAATTTGATAGTTAAGACCACCTCTAAAAACAGGCTTTGCTTCAGCAAAATGATAAATTGTGTCTCCATTGATTTCATGTCCATCCTCTGAGTCTAGACTAAAGTATTCATACCTAGCTCCAGCAGAAATGTTTAACTTGCCTAATTTCTTATCAATTTGACTATATAAAGAGTGATTACTTCTTGAGTTCTTACCTTGAAAAATTTTAGATTGAGCATATACTATTTCATTTGTTGTACCAGTTGTAATAAGTAAATTAATTTTTTCAAATCTTTTTTGCCATTGATAATCTGTATAAAAAAGTCTTGATCTGTTGTCATCATTGGTTTCGCTTCCTTTACTTTCATTATCATTAATTAAGTGAAGATATCTAGTGTTAAGCGAGTGCCTATTGTTTCCAATTGTGTATTTAACATAGGGGTCAATATTGAATACATCACCGCTAGTAGTAGTAATATTGTCATCAAGTGGAATATATCCATTTTCATAAGAGTCCCATATAAGTGCAGAGCCAGTTGATTGAAATAAAAAGTTTCCTTTGATACCATATATCAGATTTTTAATTTCTTCGTCCTGTTTCTCTAAACTAAAATTAAATCTCTTTCTGTCTGTAACTTCACCTTTTCTGTATCCTTGGTCTTTAAAAACATTACCTCCAATTGTCAAGTTAATATTATCTAATTTTTGAGCATGAAAAAACTCAAGACCCTTATAGACCCTTCTTTTGTATTGATTCCACCATATTAAACTAGACCTTTGAGGAAAATCAATAAATCCATAATGAGTGTTAATTTTTGTATATCCACTTGAAGGATGCTTGTCAATATCTTTTTTAGAAGGGAAAGCTGTTCTTATGTTTATAACCCCATTCAAAGCTGAGGAGCCATATAAAACCGATGAAGCACCTTTAACAACTTCAACTTGGTTAATATTTTCTGTGGCAATTAGCTTCCATTGAACTTGACCTGCATCGCCAGAAATTAATGGCATATCATCAACCATTACTAGAACCCTGCTCCCAGCGCCGTAACTCCAGCCACTACCACCTCTAATGTTAGCTTGCCCGTCAGTAATGTTAACGCCAGGTATTTGCTCCATTGCAGTCTGTATCTCTGTTGTATTTTTATTCTCTATCATTTGTGGTTTAATAACCTCCATTGAAACAGTCGTCTCTTCAATTCTTTGTTCAAACTTTCCAGCTGATATTACAACAACATCTAATTTTTTAGACACTTCATTTAAAACAATTTTTACATTCTTTAGTTCGTTTGCTTCTAAAAAGTATTGCTGAGATAGTGTTTCAAATCCGATGTAGCTAAAATTAATTTTTGTATTGCCCTGCTCCAATGTTAATGTAAAACTACCATTGATATCAGTAATTACACCTTTCCCAGAATCATTAAAAACATTAACACCTATTAACGGGACATTATTTTTATCTGCAACAATTCCAGTTAAAGTTTGACCATTAATTATGAAACTGAATAGAGTAAAAATAAGAAGTAAGGCTCTTTTTTTAAAAGTCATACGGGCAAATATAGAAATTTGAAATTTACTATAATGTGTAAAATTAACACTTACTTGAATTAATTGAATTAATTGAATTAATTTAAAATTATAATATAAATTTGCCTAATAAAAACCAATTCATGGATAAACATATAAGTAGCTTCATGAAGCTTGTTGAATCAAAAAACTCTGGTGAAAAAGAGTTTTTACAAGCAGTATTAGAAGTTTCAGAAGTAATCATTCCCTTCATCAAAGAAAATAAAAAATATCAAACTCACAATATACTGGAAAGGCTTGTTGAGCCAGAAAGAACAATTATATTTAGAGTCCCATGGCAAGATGATAGTGGAAATATAAAAGTAAACAGAGGATATAGAGTTGAATTTAACTCTGCAATAGGACCTTATAAAGGAGGGTTAAGATTCCACCCAAGTGTTAATTTATCAATACTGAAATTTTTAGGTTTTGAACAAGTATTTAAAAACTCACTTACTAGTCTACCCTTGGGTGGTGGAAAAGGAGGATCTGATTTTGATCCCAAAGGAAAGTCGGAAAGTGAAGTTATGCGCTTTTGTCAATCATTTACCACTGAATTGTTTAGACATATCGGTGCAAATACTGATGTGCCAGCTGGTGACATTGGTGTTGGAGCAAGAGAAATTGGATTTATGTTTGGTCAATATAAAAGGATAACTAATGAATTTTCAGGTGTTTTAACAGGCAAGGGAATAAACTGGGGAGGTTCTCTTATCCGTCCTGAGGCTACTGGATATGGAAATATTTATTTTGCTCAAAGTATGCTCAATCTTGTCGGTGAAATGCTTGATGGAAAAACAGTTGTCATTTCAGGTTCTGGAAATGTAGCTCAATATTCATGCGAAAAAGCCATTCAGTTAGGAGCAAAAGTGATTTCATTTTCTGATTCATCAGGATATATTTATGATCCATATGGTATTAATGAAGAAAAGCTTGAGTATATCAAAGAATTAAAAAATATTAAAAGAGGTAGAATTAAAGAGTATGCGAATAAATTTGGTTGCAAATTTTCAGAGGGTAAGCCTTGGCAATTGAAATGTGATATTGCTCTTCCTTGTGCTACTCAAAATGAACTCAATTTAAATGATGCAAAAGCTTTAGTTTCAAATGGTTGTATTGCTGTCTCTGAAGGTGCTAACATGCCCTGTACATCAGAAGCTATTGATCACTTCAAAAATTCAAATGTACTTTATGCCCCGGGTAAAGCTTCAAATGCTGGAGGTGTTGCTACATCAGGATTAGAAATGAGTCAAAATTCTTTAAGGTTAAATTGGACAAGAGAAGAGGTAGATCAAAGGTTGAAAGATATCATGTTAAATATTCACAATTCATGCGTTGAGTTCGGTAGAGCTGGAAAATCTGTTGATTATGTAAAAGGTGCAAACATTGCTGGCTTTGTTAAAGTTGCTGATGCAATGATTGATCAAGGTGTCGTTTAATAATGATTACCAAAGATTTTCTAGAAAAATTAAACCAGGATCTAAATAATTCAAAAAGTTTAGGCTTATTTAAAAAAGAAAGGATTATTCTTGAAGAACAAGGGTCTAACATAAAAGTAGAGGGCGGTTTTGAAGTACTTAACTTTTGTGCAAACAACTACTTAGGGCTATCATCCGACAACAGAGTAGTAAGTGCTGCAAAAAGAACATTAGACAAGTTCGGTTATGGAATGTCTTCTGTTAGATTTATTTGTGGGACACAGACAATACACAAAGAACTTGAGAATAGAATTTCAAATTTTTTATCAACTGAAGATACAATTTTATATGCCGCTGCTTTTGATGCAAATGGAGGTTTTTTTGAACCACTATTTGACAAAGAAGACGCTATAATATCAGATTCCTTAAACCACGCTTCAATTATTGACGGCATTAGGCTTTGTAAAGCTGTCAGATATAGATATCACAATAACGATATGGCTGATTTAGAATCAAAACTTATTGATTCACAATCCCAAAGAAATAGAGTGATTGTTACAGATGGAGTATTTTCAATGGACGGCTACATAGCTAAGCTAGACCAAATTTGTGATTTAGCAGAAAAATACAATGCTCTTGTAATGGTTGATGATTGTCACTCAACAGGATTTCTGGGAAAAACTGGACGAGGGACACATGAGCATTGTGGTGTTGTTGGTAGAGTGGATATAATTACATCTACACTTGGTAAAGCCTTAGGAGGAGCGATGGGAGGTTTTACCTCTGGCAAAAAAGAAATTATAGATATACTAAGGCAAAAATCTAGGCCTTACTTGTTTTCTAATTCACTCGCTCCATCAATTGTTGGAGCTTCAATTGAAGTACTTAATATAATTGAAGAAACCACTAGCTACAGAGATAAACTTGAAACAAACACAAATTACTTTAGAACAAAGATGAGCCAAATGGGTTTTGACATAAAACCTGGAACTCATCCAATTGTACCCATAATGTTATATGATGCCAAACTATCACAAAAAATGTCTAGCAGATTGCTCGAGGAAGGAGTTTACGTAGTTGGCTTTTTTTTCCCAGTTGTTCCTAGAGGTGAAGCAAGGATAAGAGTACAAATATCTGCATCTCATACTATGAACCAAATAGATAAGGCATTAAATATTTTTAACAAGGTCGGAAAAGAACTAAATATAATCTAAAATTATTTTACAGAGAAGATAAAAAATTGTATTTTTGCCACCCTTAACAAATAGGAACAATGAAGACATTAAGCTACAAGACGCTTTCAGCAAACAAAGAAAATGCCAACAAAAGGTGGTATTTAGTTGACCTTGATGGTGAAGTTTTAGGAAGAGCTGCTTCTAAAATAGCAAAAGTGTTAAGAGGAAAATATAAAACAAACTTCACACCTCATGCTGATTGTGGAGACTATGTTGTAATAATAAACGCTCATAAGTTTAAAATGACTGGCAACAAGATGACTAACAGAGAAATCTTCTCTTACACTGGTTATCCTGGTGGTCAAAAGAAAATAACTCCAACTGAGATGCTTGAAAAAGATGGAACTTCTGTTGTAAGGCATGCGATTAAGGGAATGCTTCCAAAAAATAAGCTCGGAAGAGCAATACTAAAGAATTGTTACATATATTCTTCAGAAGAACATAATCAAAATGCTCAAAAGCCAGAATTGTTAAATTTAAAAAATCTGAAGTAAATGGGGAAAATTCATAAAATAGGACGTAGAAAGGCATCGATTGCACGCATATATCTTTCAAAGGGAAGTGGAGATGTCAAAATAAACAACAAAGATTTGAACAATTATTTTTCAACTGATGGTTTAAAGTCAAAAATCAATCTTCCATTTGTTATTACAGAGACTCTTGGTAAATTCGATTTGTCTGTTAATGTTTCTGGAGGTGGAAATACTGGGCAAGCTGATGCTATTAAATTAGCTGTTTCAAGAGCTTTATGTGAAGTTAATGAAGAATATCGCCCATTATTAAAAAAGGAGGGGTTATTGACAAGAGATTCAAGAGTTGTTGAAAGAAAAAAACCTGGACAAAAGAAAGCAAGAAAGAAATTTCAATGGGTTAAAAGATAAAATTATATTTTGTTTAGAATCTAAACTGGTAGAATTTATTAATATCTACAAGTTGCATTTAAAAAGAAAGTAAACATGAAAACAAATTTCAAAGAATTATTAGAAGCCGGTGTTCATTTTGGACACCTTAAAAAAAAGTGGAATCCAAAAATGTCTCCATATGTATTTATGGAAAAAAATAAGATTCACATCATCGATCTCAACAAAACAATATCAAAATTGGATGAGGCCTGTAGGTCACTCAAGCAGATTGCAAAATCTGGAAAAAAAATATTATTTGTAGCTACCAAAAAGCAAGCAAAAACAATTGTTGCAGAATCAGCAAAATCATTAAATATGCCGTACATCACAGAAAGATGGCCGGGGGGTTTGTTAACTAATTTTTCCACTATCAGAAAATCTATAAAAAAGATGAATTCCATTGATAATATGAAGCAGGATGGAACATTTGACACACTTTCTAAGAGAGAAAAATTGCAGATTGAGAGAACTAGGGAAAAGTTAGAACTAAATTTTGGATCAATAGAAAATATGAATAGAATTCCTGAAGCTATTTTTGTAGTAGATATAAACAAAGAGCATATTGCTGTTGCAGAAGCTAATAAGCTTGGAATGCGCTCATATGCCATGGTAGACACAAACACAAATCCTAAGCTTATTAATTTTCCAATTCCTGCAAATGATGATTCTACAAAATCTATTTCAAAAATAATGGAAATAATTTCTGAAGCGGTAGCTGAAGGCCTTAGTGAAAGATCAAAAACTATTGAGGAAAATGCAAAAATTAAGCAAGAAAAAGCAAAAGAAATACTAAATAAAGACAATTAAACTATGAGTAAAATAACTGCATCTGAGGTTAACAAGTTAAGAAAGCAGACAGGAGCTGGAATGATGGATTGTAAAAATGCTCTTGTAGAGTCGAAAGGTGTTTTTGACAAAGCAATAGATATACTAAGAAAAAAAGGACAAAAAATTGCTGCTAAAAGAGCCGATAGAAGCGCATCAGAAGGTGTCGTTATATCAAGTGTAAACTCTAGTAAAAATCTTGGTATTATAGTATCATTAAATTGTGAAACTGACTTTGTTGCGAAAAATGAAGATTTTATTAAACTCGCTAATAGTATATTAGAACTATCAATAAAAAATGAAACAACCACTTTAGAAGAACTTAACTCTTTAGAATTTACAAACGGAAAATCTGTTGAAGATAATATCATAGAACAAACAGGTGTTATTGGTGAAAAGCTCGAGCTAAGTTTGAAATCAATCAAAGCAGAATTTGTTTCATGCTATATACATGCAGGTTCGAGATTAGCTTCAATGGTTGGATTTGACAAGAAACTTGGTGAAAATATTGCAAAAGATATCGCTATGCAAATTGCTGCAATGAACCCTATTGCTATTGACAAAGATTCGGTTTCTGAAGATACAATCAATAAAGAAATTGAAATTGGAAAAGATTTAGCTAAACAAGAGGGTAAGCCTGAAAATATGCTTGACAAAATTGCACAAGGTAGACTAAATAAATTTTTCAAAGAGAATACCTTGCTTAGTCAAGCTTTTATCAAAGATTCAAAAATGTCTGTTAGTAAGTATATTGCATCAAATTCTGAGAATGCTAAAGTTTTATCATTTGAAAGAGTTGGACTATCTTAAAGCTCATATTCAAATATGAAGTATAAAAGAATTCTTCTAAAATTAAGCGGAGAATCGCTAATGGGAAATGAAAACTATGGTATTGACTACAACATGCTTTCATTTTATTCTAAACAAATTAAGTTAATATCTAAAAAAATTCAGATAGCTATAGTTATAGGAGGAGGTAACATCTATAGAGGCGATAAATCAAAGAGTGCTGGTTTTGATAGAGTTCAAGGTGATTATATGGGAATGCTTGCAACAATCATAAACGGAATTGCATTACAATCTGCTCTTGAGAAAGAAGGTTTGCAAACAAGAATGTTAACTGCTATTAGAATGGAGCAAATTGCAGAACCTTTCATAAGAAGAAAGGCAATTAGACATTTAGAAAAATCAAGAATTGTAATTTTTGGAGGAGGTACAGGTAACCCTTATTTTACTACTGATACAGCAGCAACACTCAGAGCTATTGAAATAGAGGCGGATGTAATAATTAAAGGAACCAGAGTAGATGGGATATATGATTCTGACCCTGAAAAAAACCCCTCAGCAATCAAATTTGATACCATTACTTTTGAAGAAATTTATGACAAAAAACTAAATGTAATGGATATGACCGCCATTACTTTATGCAAAGAAAATAAATTATCATTATGCGTATTCAACATGAACAAAGAGAATAATCTTCTTCAAATTTGCCAAGGAAAAAAAGTAGGTACTGAAGTTAATTTTTCATAAATTGCAATAAAAAGTATGATTGAAGAGGTCAATTTCAATCTCGAAATTGCTGAAGAGCAAATGAAAGAAACTATAACTCACTTAGACAATGTATTGTCTAAAATTAGAGCTGGAAAGGCTAGCCCTCAAATGCTAAGATCTATAATTATTGACTACTATGGAGTTAGTACTCCATTATCTCAAGCATCTAATATCACAACTCCTGATTCACAAACTATTTCAATTCAGCCTTTTGATAAAGGATTGATTAATAATATTGAGCAAGCAATTATTGAATCCAATTTAGGTTTTAATCCTTCAAATAATGGAGAAAGGGTTATAATAAATGTCCCTCCATTAACTGAAGAAAGGAGAAGAGAACTTGTAAAACAAGTAAAGTTAGAGATTGAAAATTCTAAAGTATCAATCAGAAGTATTCGTCAAAAAGCAAATGATGAGATGAAATTACTTTCTAAGAGTGGTTTGTCAGAGGATTTGTTAAGAGATGCAGAGAGTAGTGTTCAAAAACTAACCGATTCATTTGTTGTAAAAATTGATGAAATTTTTACATCTAAGGAGTCAGATATTATGAAAGTTTAAACTACCATGAAAGGAATAATTCTTGCTGGAGGATCAGGTACTAGACTTTATCCAATAACAAAATCTATTAGTAAACAACTTGTTCCTGTTTATGACAAACCAATGATATATTATCCGCTAACTACATTGATATACTCAGGTATCAATGAGATTGCTATTATTTCAACGCCTAAAGATCTGCCAGCCTTTGAAGCATTGTTGGGTAATGGTCAAAAATATGGATGTAAATTCACATATCTAGTTCAAGAGGTTCCCAACGGCCTTGCACAAGCATTTGTAATCGCTGAAGATTTTATTGGTCAAGATAAAGTTTGTTTGATACTAGGAGATAATATTTTTCAAATGAAAATAAATAATTTAAGAGACTGTCAAAATGTAGAAGGTAGTATAGTCTTCGGTTATCATGTCAATGATCCACAAAGATATGGTGTTGTGGAATTTGATAATGATAAAAATGTTATTTCAATTGAGGAAAAGCCTAAAAACCCAAAATCAAATTATGCAATACCTGGCTTATACTTCTATGATAACAGCGTTTTGGAAGTTGCAAAAAATTTAAAGCCATCGAAAAGAGGTGAGTATGAAATTACTGATGTTAATAAGTACTATCTAGAAAATAAAAGATTAAAAGTAAAGCTTTTGGGAAGAGGTACAGTTTGGCTAGACACTGGTACGTTTGATTCCTTAATGCAAGCTAATAATTATGTTGAAGTTATTGAAAAGAGACAGGGTAGAAAAATAGGATGTATTGAGGAGGCATCATATAGAATGGGTTTAATTGACAAAAGTCAATTACATGATTTAGCTAAAGAACTTCTGAATAGCGGTTACGGTAAATACCTCTTATCAATATAAGTAAATTATTATGGACTTGAGTAATTTTGAAAGTCTGATAAATAAAAATTTATCAGCAATTAAATTTCCTACATCTCCCAAAAATCTTTATGAGCCAATCAAGTATTTTATAAGTATTGGTGGAAAAAGAGTAAGGCCAATAGCGAGCTTAATTACTTTTTCATTATTTAAAGAAATCAATGCTGATATCATTAATGCCTCACTAGCAATTGAAATCTTCCATAATTTTACTTTAGCTCATGATGATATAATGGATGATTCAAAATATAGAAGAGGAAAAGATACTATCAATAAAAAATGGAACAATAATATTGCAATTCTCTCAGGAGATGCATTATTAATTAAATCTTACCAGTTTTTAAATAAGATAAGTTCAGAAAAAAAAGATAATATTATTAATTTCTTCAACGAAATTGCATTAAAAGTTTGTGAAGGACAGCAAATGGATATGGACTTTGAAACAAAAAATGATGTAACTATTGACAATTATTTATTGATGATAGAGCTTAAAACAGCTGTTTTGTTTGCAGCCTCTTTGAAAGTTGCTGCAATTTTATCTGGCGCTACAAACAATGATATTGATTCTCTTTACAACTTTGGTTTAAATATTGGAATAGCTTTTCAGTTAAGAGATGATTATTTAGATACTTTTGGTAAATCTGACAGCTTTGGTAAAATAATAGGTTCAGATATAAAGTCAAAGAAAAAAACTGTACTTTTTATCAACGCAATGCAAAAATCTAGCGAAGAAGATCGGATTTTTTTAGAAAAAACATATAGCGAAAAATCAATAGTAAATAATGAGGATGTTCAGCTAGTCACACAGATTTTTAAAAAATATGGAGTTGATGAATATTGTAATCAATTAAGTCAGAGCTACTATGAGTTAGCTAGTAGTAATATTGAAAAAGTTAGTGTACCTTATGATACGCTAAAAAATTATTCAGAATTATTATTTAAAAGGAAAAATTAGGACCATGTATGGTTAAAATTAAATAATTTTGCTAGATATTTAGACTATGGACAAATTCCCCTTTCTTGGTTCTTCACATACTTCATTAATAGAAAAAATGTACGAAGATTATCTAAAAGATAGTTCAAGCGTCCATAAGCAGTGGAGAGATTTTTTTCAGGGTTATAACTTTGCAAAAGAAGTATATAATGAAGATGACATCCCAAGAGCTCTACGCAAAGAGTTTAAAGTGATTGATCTAATAGAGGCATACAGAAAAAGAGGGCATTTATTTACTAAAACCAATCCAGTTAGAGAAAGAAGAAAATATTCTCCAAATCTTGATTTTAGAAATTTTCAACTAATTGATGCTGATTTAGAAATTACTTTCCAGGCGGGAAATGAAATCGGTATTGGTGCAGCAAAATTAAAACAAATAATTCAGCATCTTGAAAAGGTATATTGTCAGTCAATTGGAGTTGAGTTTACTTATATTAGAAATCCAATTGAGGTGAACTGGTTCAAAAAAAGATTGCATGTTAATGATAATAATCCATCTTTTTCATCCACCAAAAAGATTCATATTTTAAATAAACTGAATCAGGCTGTTTCTTTTGAAGCTTTCTTACATAAAAAATTTGTAGGCCAAAAAAGATTTTCTCTGGAGGGGGCAGAATCTTTAATACCTGCACTAGATTCGTTAATTGAGCATGGTTCAAGCATTGGAGTTAAAGAGTTTATTATGGGAATGGCTCACAGAGGTAGACTTAATGTACTCGCCAATATATTTAATAAAACTTACAAAGAAATTTTTTCGGAGTTTGAAGGAAATAAATACGAAGATGACACAATAGCTGGTGACGTAAAATATCATTTAGGTTTTACCTCAGTTCAGAAATGTGACAATGGAAAAAAAGTAAAATTAAGTCTTTGTCCTAACCCATCACATCTTGAAGCAGTAGACCCTGTAGTTGAAGGAATAACTCGAGCAAAAATAGATAATGTATACTCTGGAAACGAAAGTAGTATTGTTCCAATTTTAATTCATGGAGATGCAGCTTTAGCAGGTCAGGGTGTAGTTTATGAGGTCATACAAATGGCAAACCTTAAGGGTTTTAAAACTGGTGGTACAGTACATATTGTTATTAATAATCAAGTAGGTTTTACTACTAATTATATTGATGCTAGATCAAGTACATATTGTACAGATGTAGGGAAAGTTACACTATCTCCAGTTTTTCATGTGAATGGAGATGATGTTGAAGCGGTAGTTCACACTTTAGAAATAGCTATTGAGTATAGACAAAAATTTAATAAAGATGTATTTATTGATTTATTATGCTACAGAAAATATGGTCATAATGAAGGAGATGAGCCAAGATTTACTCAACCATTACTATATAAAATTATTTCAAAACACCCCAATGCAAAAGAAATTTACGTTAAAAAATTATTGAACGAAAATTTAATGGATTCTAATTTGCCAATTGAAATAAAAGAGGAGTTTAAATCAATGCTAGAATCCAGATTTTACGAATCAAAGAAAGTTAGTAGAGCAGTTATTACCCCATTTATGGAAGAAGAATGGAAAGGATTTCAGCAGTTAAAGGATTGTTTTGAAAATGTAAAAACTTCATTAAGTGAAACTAAACTTAAAAGTCTCGCAAAATTTCTTTACGAATTCAAAGAAAAAGATAAGCTGTTCAAAAAAACAATTAAGCTGTTGAACGATAGAAAGAGGATGCTTGAAAATGACTCACTGGACTGGTCGATGGGTGAGCTGCTTGCGTATGCAGGTATACTGAATGATGGTTATAATATTAGGATTTCTGGTCAGGACGTAGAAAGAGGTACATTTTCGCATAGACATGCAATATTAACTTATGAAGATTCAACGGAAACAATCTCTCCACTTAATAACATTTCTAAAGAAGCTAATTTTGAAATATATAATTCTCACTTATCTGAATATGGAGTTTTAGGCTTTGAATATGGTTATTCAATTAGTATGCCAAAAACCTTGGTAATTTGGGAAGCTCAGTTTGGAGATTTTAGTAATGGAGCTCAAATTATTTTTGATCAATTTGTTTCAAGTGCTGAGGATAAGTGGAGGTTGAATAGTGGTCTAGTAGTATTACTTCCACACGGGTACGAAGGTCAGGGAGCTGAACATTCTTCGGCACGAATTGAAAGATATCTTCAGCTGTGCGGTCAATATAATATGGAGGTAGTAAATTGTACAACACCTGCAAACTTTTTTCATTTGCTCAGAAGACAAATGATAAGAAGCTATCGAAAACCATTGATTGTTTTTACTCCAAAAAGTTTATTGAGATATCCGAGCTGCAAATCAAAAATTAAAGATTTTATATCAGGTTCATTTCAAACAATAATTGATGATAAGATTTCTGTAACTAATATAGATAACTTAGTGCTCTGCTCTGGAAAAATATTTTACGATTTAAAAAAGAAAAGAGAAGATATAAAATCTACCAACTGTGCAATAGTAAGGCTAGAACAACTATATCCTTTGGATTTTAGTAAAATTAAAAAAATCATCAATAAATATAATCCTAAAAAAATTATCTGGGTTCAGGAAGAGCCTGAAAACATGGGGTCATGGACCTATATTTTAAGTAACTTATTAAAGTATAATATACAGTTAATTTCTAGACCTGTCAGTGCTGCTACTGCTAGCGGATCAAGTCAAGATTTTTTACAAAAGCAAGAAAATTTATTAAATAAAGTTTTTGAAAATGAGTAAACTATTAAATATGAAAGTTCCAAGTCCGGGTGAATCTATTTCTGAAGTTGAATTGATAGAATGGCTTATTTCAAGTGGTGATTATGTTGAAAAAGATCAATCAATAGCCGAAGTTGATTCTGATAAAGCAACTTTAGAAATACCAGCAGAAGAGAGTGGAGTAATCAATATTCTTGTTGATGAAGGTGAAATTGTAAATGTAGGACAGGTTATATGTACTATTGATACTTCTGTAAAAAAGAAAGAGAAAAAAAATGTCAGTATCTCAGATAAAAATAATGATAATAGAATAGAAGATGAAAAAGTAACGAAGTTAGAAAATGAAAAGAAAAAAAATCTAACACCCTTGGCTAATTCAATTGCCAATGTCGAGAATGTGAGTATTTCAGATAATGATGAGAAAAAAATTAAAAAACAAGATATAATTGATAATTTATCATCAATGTCTCAAAGTGGAGATCGTGGATTTGAGAGTAAAAAATTATCCTCGCTTAGAAAAAAAATTTCTAGTAGATTAGTAAAAGTTAAGAATGAAACTGCTATGTTAACAACCTTCAATGAAGTTGATATGAGTAGTATAATAACTTTAAGGTCAAAATATAAAGAGGACTTTAAAGAAAAATTTGAAGTAAGTTTAGGTTTTATGTCTTTTTTTGCTAAAGCTGTTACCAAAGCTGCAAATGAATTCCCACATGTAAATTCATTAATTGATAGTGATAAAATTATTACCTATAAGTATGTAGATTTAGGAATTGCAGTTAGTGCTCCCAAAGGCCTAATGGTTCCCGTTCTTAGAAATGCCGAAAAAATGACTTTTTCTCAAATTGAATTAAATATAAAGAGATTAGCCATTAAAGCTAGAGACAATAAACTTTCAATCGAAGAAATGCAAGGAGGTACTTTTACAATCACTAACGGAGGTGTTTTTGGTTCTATGTTGTCAACTCCGATAATTAACCCACCTCAGTCAGCAATACTGGGTATGCATAATATTGTTGAAAGACCAGTTGTTGTAGATGGTGAAATTACTATAAGACCAATTATGTATGTAGCACTTTCATATGATCATAGAATTATTGATGGTAAAGAATCAGTTGGATTTTTGTATAACATAAAAGAGTCTTTAGAAAATCCAGTTGAAAAGTTGTTAGACAACAATGAGAAGAATTTGTTTAGCTAGCTGGAGCAATTTCAAATTCAAGTCCATCTAAATCCTTAGTTATAAAAATCTGGCAGCTCAATCTACTATTGTCTTTCACAAAAAAAGCTTCAGATAACATTGCTTCTTCATCATCTTCCATTTCTTTTAGTTGATGTTCAGACAAAATATAGCATTGGCAAGATGCGCACATCGCCATTCCTCCACATGTCCCTATTGTTCCTTCCTCCTCTATTTCGTAGCTTCTAACTAATTCCATCAAATTCATCGCCATATCTGTTGGTGCAGTAACAGTATGTGTTTTTCCGTTTCGGTCTTTTATTGAGATTGAAATATCATCCATTAAGAATTAATAGATTTTACAACAGCTTTCTCCGCTTCTTTTTTTGTTCCATCAAAGCCTTGAACTCCACTAACAGTTGTGTATTTTAGAATTAAGTTCTTTCCAGGGTTTAATATTTTGTAGGCAGATTGACACATTAATGTTGCTTCATGAAATCCGCATAAAATTAATTTAAGCTTTCCCTTATATGTGTTTATATCTCCAATTGCAAATATACCTGGAATGTTTGTTTGATAGTCAAAAGTATCAACTTTGATAGCATTTTTTTCAATTTCAAGTCCCCATTCTGATAATGGACCAAGTTTTGGAGATAGTCCAAAAAGTGGAATAAAAAAATCGGTGGAAATTTCTTTTTCTGACTCGTTATTTATTTTTATTGATAGTTTTTCAAGTTTTTCTTTTCCATGTAATTTTATAATTTCCGCTGGTGTTATAACATTAACCTTATTTTTATTTTTAAGTTCAATTACTTTGTCAACTGAATCAAGAGCTCCTCTAAATTCATTTCTTCTATGAACCAAAGTTACAGATTTACAAATGTCAGCTAAATAAATAGTCCAGTCTAAAGCAGAATCGCCACCACCAGCAATAACCACACTTTTGTTTTTGAATTTTTGAGGATCTTTAATTATGTAGTTAACTCCATTATCTTCGTACTTCTGAAGATTTTCAAGAATAGGCTTTCTAGGTTCAAAGCTACCCAGACCACCCGCAATTGCTATTATTTTTGCGTGATGTTTTGTTCCTTTATTAGTAGTAACAATAAATGTTCCATCATCTAGTTTTTCAAACTTATCAGCTCTTTCACCAAGTGTGAAGCCTGGTTCAAATTGTTTGCACTGGTTCATAAGATTGTCAACTAACTCTCCAGCCAAAATTTCAGGAAATCCAGGAATATCATAAATTGGTTTTTTTGGATAAATTTCTGCGCATTGACCACCAGGTTGGGCTAAAGCATCAATTAGATGGCATTTCATTTTTAAAAGTCCTGCTTCAAAAACAGCAAAAAGACCAGTAGGACCAGCTCCAATTATTAAAATATCTGTTTTAATCATAAAGAAATTTTGTGCAAAAGTACAAAGCAAAAAATTAATATTGAAATGCTAATAATAAATTTTATTAAAATATCAGTAATTTTGTAAAATCATGGCTATAAAGATAACAGATGATTGTATTAATTGTGGAGCTTGCGAGGCAGAATGCCCAAACAATGCAATATATGGTCCGGATGAACTTTGGAAATACTCTGAAGGTACATCTTTATCAGGAACCGTAAATTTGCACAATGGTATATCAGTTAACGCAGACGCATCTAATGAACCTGTCTCTGAAGAATTCTTTTTTATTGTAACTGATAAATGCACTGAGTGTGTTGGTTTTCATGAGGAGCCGCAATGTGCTGCAGTATGCCCTGTAGATTGTTGTTTGCCTGATGAAAATAATGTTGAAACAAATGATATATTATTAAAAAAGAAGGATTTAATGCATCCTTAATCTAGCCATTATAAGCTGTAACTTCTTTAATTTGACTCCCAAGCTTTTGCTTTAAAAGATTCTCTATTCCTTGCTTAAGTGTAATCGTGGAAGATGGGCAACCACTACAAGCTCCTTTTAAAATTACATATACAATCCCATCTTCATAAGATTTAAAAACAATACTTCCACCATCTGCAGCAACTGCAGGTTGTATATATTGATTGATTATTGAAACTATTTCTTTTTCAATATCACTTAGATTTTTAGTGTCAATTGCTGCATCTTCAATAACATCATCATTTTTAGATTTTACCTCAGTGTTGGCATAACTTTTAAAGTTATTTACAAAACCATTTTGATTTAGATAATTATTAATGAACTGCCTGACTTCTGTTGATATTTCGTACCAATCAAAATCATTATTTTTTGTAATTGAAATGAAGTTATAGCTAATAAAAATAGACTTAATAAATGGGAATTTAAAAAGTTCCATTGCCAACGGAACTTGTTCGCTATTTTTATTATTTAATAGTTCTATACTATTCTCAGTTAAAATCTTATTTGCAACAAATTTCATAACCTCGGGGTTAGGTGTGCTTTCCATGTAAATTGTAAAATTCATATTAATGTTTTAGGACCATATTTTAATTTCTTTTAATTTAATTTCTTCTTTAAAAAATAAACTTGCAGTTTCTTCAAACAAATCAGTGAAGTTAGAGGCATAAAAATCATATTTTGGAGATGAATTTAAAGAAAGTAAATCCAAAGATTCTAAGCTGTCTTTTATAAATTCTGAGATTATATCTACTGTATTGATTATTTCAATTTCAGGACATACTTCCGCTATTTGTTTTTCAATAAGAGGATAATGTGTGCAAGCTAAAATAAGTTTATCTATTTTTTCAAACTGTTTTCTTCTTAAGTAATTTTTAATTATTGTTTTACTAATTATTTCATTTACAAATCCCTCTTCTATCATTGGTACTAGCAATGGAGTTGACATTTGTTCAACAGATAGTTCTTTGTTTAAACTTTTAATTTTATTAAAATATACTTTTGAAGATATGGTTGCCTTAGTTCCAATAATACCAATTTTGAGTTTTTTGAATTTTTTCAAATATTTTATCACTGGATCTATAACATTAAAAATATTTTGACAATCGCTTGAAATGGGTAAATAAGATGAAGCGCTATTGCAAGCAACTATTATAGCTTTACATTTTTTTTTTCTAAGAAAATTTATTATTTGTTTTGAAAAAAAAACTATTGATTTTGATGATTTATCACCATATGGTAAATGCTGAGTATCACCAAAATAAATCAAAGATTCATTTGGTAATTTTTTCTTAATTGCTCTTGCTATTGTTAAACCACCAATTCCAGAATCAAATATACCTATAGGGTTATTGTTTTTCAAAAAAATGAATTAAAGACCAAGTTTTTTCTTGACTTTTGAAATTATGTTTTCACTCTCTTCAGCATAAAGCAATGTCCCCATACTTTTATCAAAAATGTAAGTGTATTTCCCTTCCTCTGCAACTTCATTAATTGCATTTCTTGCTTTTTGCAATATGGGTTCAAGCAATTCTTGCTCTTTACTTTGTAAAGCTTGCTGGGCATTTTGTTGAAATGACTGAATCCTTTGTTCTAGACCAGTAATTTCTGCGATTTTATCTTGTTTTACTAAATCAGTGTATGTTGATTCATTAGCCTGATAATTTTCAACACTTTGCTGATATTCAGAAGTCATTGCTGCAAGCTGTGATTCTAGACTTTTAGCAAACTCTTGAACTTCAGTTTCAGCAGTTTTTCTTTCTGGCATCAAAAGTAGCAGTTCTTGAGAGTCAATAAACCCAAACTTTTGAGCGTGTAATGATGTTAATGTTAAAGTTGAAATTAGAAGTATTAATATTTTTTTCATATTGTTTTTTTTAGTTAATAACCCATTAGTTCTAATACCTTGTCGCTCTTGTCTAAATTATTATTTGTATAAAGCATAATTAAATCGCTGGAGCTATCAAATATAACTGAATATTTATTGTTAGATGCCACCTGTTGAATAGCATCATAAATTTTGTCTTGTATAGGCTTTATTAGTTCTTGTCTTTTTGAAAAAAGCATACCTTCAGGACCAAAATATTTTATTTGTAAATCTTGAACTTTTTTCTCCTCAGAAAATATCATATCTTCTCTTGCACTTTTCATCTCTTCAGTCAGTAAAATTTGTTCACTTTGGTAAGATCTATACATTTTTTCAATTTTTTGCATAGTCATTTCAATTTCCTCTTGCCACCCTTTTGAATAATTATCAAGTTTGTCTTGAGCTTGATTGTATTCAGGTATTTTCCCGAGGATATAATCAGTGTCAACATATGCAAACTTTTGAGCAAAAGAGTAATTTGTAATTATGAAAAATAAGATTAAAAATTTGATTTTTTTCATACTGTAAATTTAACTAAAATTGTTGACCAATTGAAAAATGAAATTGTCCTCCGTTTGCATCAGGGTTATTTAAGATATCATCAAATCCCCAGCCATAATCTATACCCATCATACCAACCATTGGCAGCATAATTCTTACACCAAATCCTGCTGATTTTTTTATTTCAAAAGGATTGTAAAAATCAAAGTTATCCCAAGAATTACCCCCTTCTAAAAATGCTAAAACATAAACGGTTGAAGTGGGGTTAAGACTTAAAGCATATCTAAGTTCCGATGTATATTTTGTATATATTGTACCTCCAGTTTGAGGAGAGACAGAATTGTTACTGTATCCTCTTAAAGAAATCAGCTCTCTTCCATCAAAAACATATCCCATTCCGCTTAAACCGTCACCACCAACATAGAACCTCTCAAATGGAGAAACTCCGATTTTGCTATTGTAAGCTCCTAAAAGTCCCATCTCTGCTCTATTGTTTAAAACAAGCTTGTCATTAAAAGCTGAAAACCATGAGGAGGTAAATTTCCATTTGTAATATTCTACCCACTTAAATCTTTCTTGGTCTGTCATATCAGCAAAATCCTCATTTTTTGAGAATAGTGAGTAGGGCGGTGTCAACTTTAAACTTAAATTAAACTTAGATCCACTTCTTGGATAAATCAACTGATCAATAGAATTTCTACCTATGTTAACATTAAGATTAAAATTATTAGAGTATCCATTATTAAAACTAAAAAATGATTGTGAATTATTTAAATCATACCTCTGAAAAGTAATACCATTATATAAAGTAAAATAATCATCAGGAATCTTTAATCTTTTACCTAAACCCAAAGAAACTCCAGTTATTTCAATTGATTGTCTATCATTACCGGTTTGTCCGTTTGAACTTATTGACTTGTATGCAGACACTGAAAGAGAATTTGGTTTCTTACCTCCAAGCCAAGGCTCTACAAAGGTTAAATTATAGTTCTGATAATAAATACCATTGGATGAGGCCGAGATTGATAAAGTTTGCCCATCACCAGATGGAAGAGGTCTCCAAGCTTCTTTGGTAAAAAACTTTTTACTTGAAAAGTTTGTAAATCTAAAACCAAGGGAACCAACAACTCTTCCAGCACCCCAACCACCTTGTAAATTAATTTGATCTGTTGATTTTTCTGAGACAACATAAGTGATATCTACTGTATTTCTACTCTGATTAGGCTCAATTTTAACATCGAACTTTTCTGGATCAAAATATTGTAAATTGTTCAATTCTCTTTGAGATCTCATTATATCTGATCGCTTAAATAAATCACCAGGTTTTGTTCTAATTTCTCTCATAATCACATGATCATTAGTTTTAGAATTACCAATCACATTTACCTTGTTTACTTTTGCTTTATCACCTTCGTAGAGTTTAATATTTAAGTCAATGTAATTATTTTCTTTGACAATTTCTGAAGGACTTGCATTAAAAAATAAATAACCATCGTCTAAATATATCGAGCTAATATCATCTCCATTCGCGTTACCAAAAAGCTTCTCCTCAAGAAATGTTTGGTTGTATATATCACCTGACTTAATTGAGAGCCTTTTTGATAATTCATCATTTGAGTAAATCTTATTTCCAATCCAAAAAATACTACCAAAAAAGTATTTTTCACCTTCATCAACCTTAATATCAATACTAATTGTGTTGTCATCATTAATTAAAATAGTATCAAATGAAATTTTTGCATCCCTATAGCCAAGCTCATTATATTTTTTAATTATTGAGCTTTTATCATTTTCAAAATTTTCTTCGATATACTTTGAAACCTTAAAAAATCTCCACCACTTTTTTTCTTTTGTTTCTTTCAGTATTCGTTTAAATTTTGAATTGCTAATAATGAAAGTTGAATCAGATTTGTCTAAAAACTTTTTGGAAGAATTTAAAATCTTTTTTCTGCCAGAAATTTCAATATTTTTAATTTTTACTTTTTTGCCTTTATCAATCTTAAAAACTAAAACTTTTGAATTCTTACTTTGCTTTTCATCTTCTACTTTACTATCTATTTTAATGCTGTAAAATCCCTTGCTTATGTAAAAGTTCTTTATTATGTTGGAACTATTTGAAATAGTATTTTTACTTATAACACTACCACTTATCAGTTTTAAGTCTTCTTTTAATGAACTAATGTCTGATTTACTAATTTTTCCTTCAAATTTAAATTTGGAGAGTCTTGGCAACTCAGTCAAATTAATTTCTAAATTTATTTTATTACTATCTATTTTACTTGCTGAAATCTTAATGTCAGAAAATAAGTTTTGATCCCAAAGTTTTTTTATCGATTCAGAAATGAGATCTCCCGGAACATCAATAATTTTTCCAACCTCCAGCTCAGTCATCTTAATCACGTTTGATTCATCGATGAATTCTAAGCCAACAATATCTATGCCCTCAATTGTATATGACTTTTTGTTTGAATAATCAATTATTTCACTGTTTTGTGCATTAGAGTAATAAGAACATGCTAGTAAAACAATTGTTACAATATTCAAAAATAATTCTTTACATGTTATGTGTTTAAGCTGTTTTGCCAAATCTTCTTTCTCTTTTTTGATATTCTAAAATTGCATTTTTTAAGTCTTCCTTTCTAAATTCTGGCCAAAACTTTTTACAGAAATAAAGTTCAGTATATGCAATTTGCCAAAGTAAAAAATTACTCACTCTATTTTCACCGCTTGTTCTAATTAAAAGCTCTGGATCAGGAACGTTTTTTGTAGCTAAATATTGTTCAATTATTTCTTCATTTATTTCATTTACTTTCAACCTATCGCTAATAATTTTTTTGATTGCATTTTTTATTTCCCACCTACTGCTATAACTAAGTGCTAAAATTAAATTTAATTTAGTATTTCCACTTGTAATTTTAATGGATTCATTGAGTTCCTTTTTACATTTTTCAGGTAACATATTCATGTTACCAATTGAAGAAAGTTTAATGTTATTTTCCATCAATGTCTTAGTTTCATTTCTTATTGTTGCTACTAAAAGAGACATTAATCCAGAAACTTCTTTTTTTGGTCTTTGCCAATTTTCAGTTGAAAAAGCATATAGTGTTAAATAATTTATTCCTATTTCTGCTGCATATTCTACAGTTTCTCTAACTGCTTTAACGCCATTCCTGTGACCAAAAATTCTAGATTTATTTTTTTGTTTTGCCCATCTACCATTACCATCCATAATTATTGCAATGTGTTTTGGTAAATTATTTTGATCTAAAAACTGATCCTGTGCCACATTAGTTAGTTTTCTAATTATTCGTAATCACAACCTTTGCTATTATCATTAAGTTTAAATGATATTGTTATTCCAAGGTATGAATACCAGTCATTTTTTTCTGAATTACCTCTTTGGTCTCCAGCATTGAAGTTGCCAGTTGGATCCGACATATATACTGATTCATTTCCAAATTCTGGTCTTAACACGTTTTCTCCTGGATATGTTGTGCTGATATCATCTAAGTAATCAGTGAACGTCTTTCTTGCAGAGTATTCCAGTATAATGTTAGAAACCTTATTTAATGAAAATTTAAATCCTCCTCCAAATGGAATTGCGAATTGAGCAAGCATATATTTCTTCCTGTCTGGAAACGATGTGGTTCCTTGACCTTCGGTTGAAAGAGGTTGTAGGTCAACCCATTCTCCATTTGCATTTTCAGCTTGAGGGTTATAATAAAACATTGAAAGTCCGGAAAAAAGATATGGAGTCCATTTATATCTTGGATTTCCAAGTTCATATGGCAAAAAGTTAAACTCAACGTTACCTGAAAGTTCATAAATGTTTGATTTAAAGTGAAGGCCGCGAGCTTTACTTAATGAATCTCTATTTTCGAGTCTATCATCTCCAGAAATTTGTCCCAGCAAAATATTTGCTCTATATGAAACTCTTTTGTCAATATTTTGCTTGTAATTTAAACTAATGAATGGTTTAGATTCTTGAAAATGTCCGCCAGAAAAACAACCATCACATTTGTTTAAATCACCGAGATAATACATGACACCTGTCTGAACTCCCAGCTCAGTGTTTGTTTTAAATTGACCGAAGCAAAGTTGCGATACAAGTAAGCAGAATATTACTATTATTTTTTTTTCCATTTTAAATTATTAATACAAATATAAAATATACTACAAGAAAAAAGCTAATTCCTTTTATCAATTCCCCACATGAGCTTATTTCTTACTGTTGACAAAAATGAGTTAAAAGGTGGATTTATCAATTTTATATTAAAACTAGCTTTTTTGATTGTGATTTCTGTAAATGAGTCAAAAGCTCTAGAGCGAGAATCTAAAGAAATTAGTGCTAAATCGTCACGGTCAACAACTTTTAACTTTATTACTGATTCATCATCAATAACAATAGGTCTTACATTGAGATTATGCTGTGCAATTGGGGTAATAATAATATTTCCAGATTGAGGCATAATTATTGGGCCTCCGCAACTCAATGAATATCCTGTTGAGCCAGTTGGTGTTGATACAATTAAACCATCTGCCCAATATGAATTTAAAAATTCATCATCAACATATGCATCAACTTTAATCATGGATGAAGTGTCTTTTTTAGTTACAGCAACTTCATTTAATGCAAAGTTTTGATTACCAAACAACTCGTTCGAGGTGTTAAGCTCTAGTAATGTTCTGTTGTCAATTTTATAATTTTCCCTAAGCAAATCATTTATTGCAGCATCTATTTGATCTGTTGAAATACTTGAAATAAAGCCTAATCTACCTGTGTTGATTCCCATAATGGGAATATTACTATTTTTTACGTGAGTTGCGGCTTTCAATAATGTGCCATCACCACCAATACTTATTAAAAAATCAGCGTTACCTCTTAGGCTATCATGATCTTTGTAAGAAAGTGGAGGTTTTTTGAAGCTGATATTTTTTTTAAATGTCTTTAAGAACTGTTCCTCAATTATTACTTGAGAATTTTCGTTCTCGATTTTTTTAATTAAGTGTTGCAAATAATTTTTTGAAGTTTCAGGAAATGTCATTCCAAAAATTGCTATTCTCATATTTACTTTTTTCGTTTAACTTTTGTGTCTCCAAACGGATTTGAAAAATGCAAAAATATTCCTTTTTCTCCTAATTTATTAACAGAAAACTCAATTCTGAGAATTTTATCATAATAAGTGATAAAATCAAATGAAAATCCTCTTCCAATTAAAGTAGAGTTAGATAAATTATTACTTTGCTCTAAAGCTAGACTCTCACTTTCCCATACATACCCTACATCAAAAAACAGAGAAATATACATGCTATAATGAGATTTTTTAAATTGATTCTTGTTAAAGAAAGGAATTTCAGCTTTAGTCTTTTCAAATATTTGATATTTAAAAATATTCTTTGAAATTAAATGTTCATTTCCTGAGATAACGTAATACTCATAAGATCTAATATAATCGTTAAACCCAATTGGTAGTGTGTAAAAGTATGGAGTGTTATTATTACTGCTAATTTTACTTTTAAAGCTAGAACCAAAAAAAAGTTTATCGTATATATTTTTGTGTAGCTCTAACTTTAAATTTATTTCAGAATTGTTAATATTTGATTCAATACCAAAATTTTTTGAGAGTGTAATTTCAGCTAGAGATCCATTAAGTGGATATTCAATATTATCTCTTTGTTCATTTTTAAAACTATATGAGAGTTTAAAATAACTACCAATATTATTTTTATTTGAACTATTTAAATACATTCTGTTTAGAATATTAATCTCATTATCGACAACACATCTGTGGTATTTTAGAAAAATCGAATTACTTATTCTAAATTCTTTTTTGCTTATTAACTTTAGTTCAGTAATTAAGTCTGTACTAGTAAAGTCATTATCATTATTTAAATATTGTAACTGATTATTTGAAATTAAATAATCAGTTTTTTTTCTTCTAAAAAAATCTATTTCACCCTCTAGCAAAAAGCTTCTATTCTTAACTAATGACCTGCTTACATAAGTTATATTGTAATGTTCTTTATACCCTTTTCTAAATTTTAATTTTATTAACTCATTAGCTCCTCGAAAATTTTGCCAATCAAGCATAATTCCATAATTGATTTTTGACCAGTCTTCATAATGAGATTTTTTAAAATCTCTATACCATGAATTAAAATTTCTATCTGATATTTCAAAAATGGGATAGGGCCATAAATACCACCTTTCAGTTAAAAAAATTTCTATTTGTATTTCATCTTCTTGAGAGTACCAAAATGAAATTTCAACATCATTGAAAATTTGTAAATTACTTAAATTCTCCTCAGAAGTTTGTATGTTTTTAATTAGTTTTTCTAGTGAGTATACTTGATTTTTTTTTATTGCGATATGTTCTAAAACAGTTTCATTTTTAGTAATATTATTACCATTAATGACAATCTTTTTAATTTTAAGCTTTGCAGTCCCTGCCAAACAAGATGCTGAAAAAACTAAAAAATTTATGAACAAAATTAATTTTCTGAAAGACATCAGGTGTTTAGATATCTCATTAAACTGTCATATCGCTCCTCAATGTTTGAAAGGTCATTTTCTTTGTTAAAAGATGCAGAAACATGATAGTTAAAACGTTCAAAATCTTTAAGCAATCTATCTAAATTATGGCTATTTAATTTTAGAGTAACTTCTATGTTTTTTGATTCATTAAACGAGGTTATGTATGAGCTTAAAATATTAATATTGTTCGACTCAGTTATTGAAGATATTTTGGATAAACTATAATCCTTTTCATTCATTTCTAAAACTATTATTCCTCCATTACTCCTAACAGCAGAACTTTTTGCTAGAGTAAATAAAATTTTTGAATTAGTAATTGAGCCAACATACTTTTTACTTCTACTCAAGACAGGCAAAACTGACAACGAGTGTTTATCAAAATAATCAACTATGTTAAAAAGATGTTGATCCTCAAATATGTAAATATCATCGCTTGTTTTCAGTATATCTTCAACAAACAATTTATCTTTTTTCATGTTCATTATTTCGTTTTCAGAAATAAGCCCTAGTAATTTATTTTTTTCAACCACTGGAAGGTTATATACATGTAAGTCTTGCATTATTTTTAATGCAATATTTGCGCTGTCTTTTAGACTTAAAGGTAAAATTGAAGACGAAATTATTTCTTTGGCTTGCATTTGGATATAAACAATTAATTAATTTTGAAATATGAAAAATTTAAGTGTAAACATAAACAAAATTGCTACAATTAGAAATGCCAGGGGTAGTCAAGTTCCCTCTGTTGTTCAAGCAGCTATTAAAGCTGAAAAGTTTGGAGCAGATGGAATAACAGTTCATCCAAGGCCTGATGAAAGACATATTACAAGAGAAGATGTATATAATCTCAAAAAAGTTATTAAAAAGGAGTTTAATATTGAGGGTAATCCTACTAAACAATTCATCGATTTAGTTTTGGATATAAAGCCTACTCAAGTAACTTTGGTTCCGGATGCCCCCGAAGTTTTAACGTCAAACAAAGGATGGGATATTAAATCTAATTTTAAGTTTTTGAAAGAAATTGTTTCTGAGTTTAAAAGATCAAAAATCAGAACATCAATTTTTGTCGACCCAAAAGAAATGATGATTGAACTGGCAAAAAAACTTGAAGCTGACCGTGTTGAGCTTTACACTGAGACTTATGCAAAAAAATTTCCTATTAACAGAGAAAATGCAATAAAAGACTTTTATGAATGTTCGCTATTGGCAAAAAACATAAATATAGGCTTAAATGCTGGTCATGACCTCAATTTAGATAATTTGAAATATTTCAGCGAAAAAATAGATAATTTACTAGAGGTCTCAATTGGACATGCTCTCATTTCTGATTCAATCTATTTTGGATTACAGAACACAATATCAATGTACAAACGTTTACTATGAAGCTTTTTTCTAGGGTTTACGGAAGTGGTAAGGATATAATAATTATACATGGTCTTTTTGGAATGTCAGATAACTGGGCAACATTTGCAAAAAGATTATCTCAGAAATTTAAAGTTCATTGTGTTGACATTAGAAATCATGGTAACTCTCCTCATTCTAATTTTTTTGATTATGATTTTATTTCAGAGGACATCATAAATTATATTAATCAAAATAGTATATACAAACCTCACATGCTTGGCCATTCTTTAGGAGGGAAGATTGTAATGAAATTGGTTTTAGAAAAGAAAAACATATTCGATAAAAGTATTGTTATTGATATTGCACCTAAAGAGTATGATATTTCTTTTCATCAATTTTTGCTTGAAAAAATTTCAAAGTTGCGTCTAGAAAATTATACGTCGAGAAATCAAATAGAATCAGATTTGCTAAAAAGTTTAAAAAATAAAGCGATCACACAATTTATTCTAAAAAATTTAAAAAGAGATAATGAAAGATTTTTATGGAGATTTAACTTATCAGTTTTGAAGGATAATCTTAAAAAAATTAGTCACGCAAATTTTTGCAAAGGTGTTAGTGGTATAGATATTATGTTTGTAAAAGGTGAAAACTCAGATTATATAGACTCTAAAGATCTGAATAGAATTAGAAATCATTTTTCAAATTCAAAATTTTGTGAAATAAGTAATGCTGGGCATTGGGTTCATGCAGAAAATCCCAGTGATCTTTACGATGAAATTATAAGTTTTTTATAGATAAAAGTTATCGTCCTCTTTAGCGATTCTAAACCCTTTTGATAAAACTTCTTCATGCTCTTTTGAGCTCTCGTCAATCAGAGGGTTTGTGTGATTAAAATGTGTAAAAATAATTTTATTCCTTTCTTTAGCTATTAGATTTGAAAATAATTTTAAACTATCCTTTACTAGAGGATGAGGAATTAAGCTAATATCTCTTTCTATTTCTCTTTCGGAAAAAAAAGTACCATCAACTAATGCAAAATCAATATTTTTGATTAACTCTGCTATGGAAATATTCCATTTTTTCCAATTATCAATATCAGGAATATAAATTAGTTTTTTTTCAGATGTAGCGATTTCAAAACCAACAGTTTCTGAGTAATCTTCTCTGTGCGGGACAAGAAATGGTTTTATTTTAAGATTAGCGCTAATGTTTATTGTTTTGTTTTTAGAGAGTTTTACTAATTTGATATTCCTTTGTTTTAACAAATGGTTCCAAGGACCATTATTCTCTAAAAACTTTTTCATTTTAGGCATTGCATAAACTCTTAAATCTCTAGATCCAGCAGCTTCATTGCCATAATACATTAATCCGGTATAATGTCCTATATGGGCATGGGTTAGAAAAACGCCTTCAATGTCTTTGATATTTGTTTTTTCCTTTAGAAGTTTTGTTTGAAATTTAATTTCTGGGGAGGCATCTATTATCCACTGTTTTTTTTCAGATTCGTCAACTACAGCTATGCTAGAAACAAATTTTTTTTTAGGATTTAACCATTGATTTTGACAACATGCTTTATTACAATCAATCTGAGGAAATCCCCCATCTTGAATTGTTCCAAGAACTTTAACATAATTTCTCATTCCTTTATTTGATCATTTTTTCGTAGCAATAATAAAATTTTTTATGTGCCTTGAGCAATATCTTACCTTTAAATTTGTACCCTAAACCAATGTAAAAACTATTTGCTATGGTGTTGTCAAAATAGGTGTCAAGGCGTAAAGATTTTTTATTATTTTTCTTTGCTAACTCCTCTGCAAAGCGCATTAATTTTTTACCGATTCCAATTCCCCACCTGTTATGCTTAACAACAAGTCTGTGAATTGTATAAAAACAATTATTTTTCCATTTAATATTTTTATATGCTGTATCAATATTTTCATCAATTGTTATACCACCAATTATTTCATCATGCTTTAAAAAAACATAATAATTTTGAGATAAAATATCCTTTTTTAATACTTCTCTGTTTGGATATTCATAATCCCATTGGCTAATTTTTTTTGAAATCATTTTTTTTATACTGCTTCTGTAAAGCTTAATTAATTCTTCTAGATCTTCTACAGTGGCTTTTCTAATCATTGTATTAGGTTGTTGCACCCTCTTAATTCAGAACTACTTAGTCTACCAATGATATCAACACCCTCTTTTTTTTGTATTGCAAAATCTTCAGTAGCAATAAAAGGACAGCTATGCTTATTTGCTAAATCAATAATATTTACAAAACCTCTATTGCATCCAATTTTGTAGGGATTATTGATATCTCTAATTAATAATTTCAACCATTTAGGTGTCATATAGTAACTATCTTTTCTGTAAGCTTGCGACAGCATTTCTGTCATCCCATATTCTGAATAGACATTTTTTGTTTTAAAATTTTTTTTAAGTAGCTCTATAATTTCGATTTTTGATTTACTTAGCTTAGAGTTCTTAGCTCCTCCTGTTTCAATAACAATGGTGTCTTCAATTTTGATATCGCAAATTTTAGAAAATTCATACAAAGCAAAAGACACACCAAATAAGATTGTTGGAATTTTGTTTTTATTATTATCTAATATTTGAATTTTTAGTTTATCATAATTTTTTAGGTAATAGTTACTTGATGAATACTTACTGTTCTTAATAAAATGATTCATCATGTAAATGAGTGATGAATTTTTATTATCTAAATAATTGGGAAGTAAAGCCAAAAAACAATAATCTTTGCTAGTCCCAAAAAAACTTTCAAAACAATTAACAAAGCTTTCTATATAGTTGTTTTTCTCAGCTACATAATGTGTGCTTCTTTTACCACCAGTACCACTGCTGAGAAATTTTAGTTCATAGCTAGTCTTTGTGAGAATTTTTTTAGACTTAAAAAATTGAATTGGTAGAAATGGTATTTGAGTAATTTTTTCAGGAACTTTCGTGTTGTTTATAAGTTTGCAAAAATCAAAATATAGTTCATTGTTTTGTAATTGATAGTGATAAAGATCAAGACACTGATCAAAAAAGTCTTTATTGTTATTAATTTGATTGAAGCTATGCATGCGATATAATTTTGAAAATATCTTGCCAGTTTACAACATCTTGTTTATAATCTACAAAACCATAAATTTCATCTAATTTACCAATAATTTTCCCTAAATCAATTCCCTCCAATTTAGAAGTTAAACAAAAACCATTCTGGCTAAGGTAGCTGCTTAAGTATTCTTGTTCATACTGACCATTTGTTGCAATTAAACATGATTTTTTTTTCAATTTTGCTAAATCCATAACTGTTGTATAGCCAGATCTCGAAATGACATATTTAGATTCTAGAATCACTTTGTTAAGGGCTTCAGTTTGTAAGTGAGATATAGTTTTAGTATTTACTTGCTTATTAACTAAACTTAGAGACGGTTTGCATTGTAAAATTATAGACTTTATTTTTAATTTCTTAGCAGCCTCGATTAATTTTTTTTCAAAAACACTCCTTTGTGGCTCAGGCCCAGAAACTATTACTAAAAGTTGTTTTTTGGTTATTGTTTTAAAATATCTAAATCTAGATAGATTAGATAGGTGCTGAGTTTTTATATGTAATTTGGATGAATTTGATAGAGATCCAGAAAGTCGATTTTTTTTATCATCTACAATCCAACACTCATTAAACCTATTAATTAACTTGGTATTTACATAGTTAATGAAAGACATAAAATATTTTGAGCGAATTTCAACTTGATGTGTTACAAAAATTGAGGGTATTTTTTTTGATCTAACACCAAATCTATTATCAGTAATTATTGCATCTATATTAAATTGATTGATTATTTTTTCGGTAATGTATCTTTCATAAAGATAATTATAAACTAGCTTGTAAATCTGTAAAAATATAGCAAAACTTGCACCTATATATTTACTGTAGAGAATTTGCATTGCCTTTAATCTTACAAAATCATGATTAGGAAATTCTTTTTTTAAAAAGTGTAAAGGTTCATTATCGCATCCAATAATAACTTCATATCCATATTCATTCAATTTTCTAATTATCTTAACACATCTACTTGCATGACCTAAGCCCCAGTCCATTGGAGTAATTAAAACTCTTTTTTTCATTATATTAAATGATTATTTTTGAAAAAAATTTTGGGTAAAAATAAATTAAAAAAATTTGATGATTTAAATAATTTTTCAAATGTGATTCAGCCAAAAATTGAAGAGCTCAAAAAAGATTATTTACATAAAGGATTGTGGAGGAAGAATATCTTTAAAAATAATAATGAAATATGCCTTGAGCTGGGGTGTGGTAAAGGTGAGTACACTGTTGAGCTTGCAAAAATAAATCCTCATATAAACTACATAGGAATAGATATAAAAGGAGCGAGAATTTGGTCTGGTGCCAGTGAATCTAAAAAATTAAAAAACATTTTCTTTTTACGAACAAGAATAGAGTTTTTAAATAATTTTTTTGATGAGGAAGAAATCAATTTAATCTGGATTACTTTTCCAGATCCTCACATAAAAAAAAGAAGTGAGTCAAGAAGATTAACTCATAAGAATTTTCTTAACATTTACAAAACTATTTTGTCAAGAAAAGGGTTTATTAATTTAAAAACTGACAGTGAGTTTTTGCATGGATACACGCTTGGGGTTTTGTCAAATTTAAACTGTAAGATTATACAATCAACTCATGACTTGTATAATTCTCAAATTTGCTCAAAAGATTGTGAAATAAAAACTTACTATGAGCAAAAATTTTTGAAATTAGGTAAGAAAATTACATATATAAAATTTAAATTTGAATATCAATGTCTAAGTTAACAACAGATAGTGTTTTCAAACTGTTAAACGATGGGTTTAATGACAACCCGTTCAATTTATCAGTCGATAATATTACCAACCTTCAGCTGTTTGGAAATGATATAATCATAGATGTCAAAATTCAAAACCCCACCCTTTCTTACAAAAAGAAGCTAGAAAAGTTTATCAATGAAATTATTTTAAGTCAATTTTCAACTTGTAGAATTAAGCTTAATTTCAACCTTGAAGCTTCAAAAAATAATGTTCAAATTAAAGGAGAGCGAATAAAAGGAGTTAAAAATATTATAGCTGTAAGCTCTGGTAAAGGAGGTGTAGGAAAATCAACAATTACATCAAACTTAGCTGTTGGGTTATCCGAAATTGGATTTAAAGTTGGGGTTGTTGACGCAGATATTTATGGTCCGTCAATGCACTTAATGTTAGACTTAGAAGGAAAAATTCCAAAATCAATTAACGTCGATGGGATCAATAAGATTGAGCCATTAGAAAATTATGGTGTAAAAGTTTTAAGTATTGGTTTTTTTGCTCAATCAAAACAAGCTTTAGTTTGGAGAGGTCCTATGGCTACCAAGGCATTGAATCAGCTAATTTGGGATGCTCGTTGGGGAGATTTAGATTACCTTCTTGTTGATTTGCCACCTGGAACTGGAGATATACATCTTTCTTTAGTGCAATCAATACCCGTTACAGGGGCAATCGTTATTTCAACACCTCAGCCTATATCAGTAGCAGACGCAAGAAAAGGAATAAATATGTTTCAGATGGATAGTATTAAGGTCCCAGTTGTTGGATTAATTGAAAATATGTCATATTTTGAAGATGAAAGTAAAGTCAAGCATCATATCTTTGGAAAAGATGGTGGAAAAATTCTAGCTAATAATATGAATGTTAATTTTCTTGGCGAAATCCCACTTATTGAATCAGTTAGAGTAGCTTCTGATATTGGAAGACCTGCTGTTTTGCAAGGTGATACTGATATTGCGAAAAGATTTTTAAATTTGTGTAGAAAGTTAGTTGATTTTGTCGAAGAAAGAAATAAGAAAATCAAAGAAACAGAATCCGTTAAGATAACGCATAATAAAGGCTGCTCCTAGAATGAAAATATCAAAAAAAAATAAGTTATACTATAAAGTTGATCAAGCATTGGATAATATCAGACCATACTTAAAGGTTGACGGAGGTGATATTGATTTAATTGAAGTAACAAAAGATAAAATAGCGAAGGTTAAGTTCACTGGATCTTGTGCGACTTGTGATGTGAGTATGATGACCTTTAGAAATGGTATTGAGACAACAATAAAGAAAAATGTTCCTGAAATCAAAGAGGTTATTGAAATTATTTAGACTAATTCTAAATAAATAATTCATCAATTTTTTTAGAGATTTTTGCTTTACCAAACAAAAGAAGTGTGGTATATTTGTTATAGAATAAAAAACTGATGAATAAGGTGTTGCATTTAGGAAGAAAAATCTGTTTAGCTTTAACATTTTCGTTTTTATTTTCCAACATAATTTTCGCCCAAATCGATGGTGAAGAGCTCTACAAAACAAATTGTACTGCTTGTCATGTAATGACTGACAAAAGATTAGTAGGTCCGGGACTTAAAGGTGTGACTGAC
>TARA_B100001057_G_scaffold470075_1_pt1 | contig 37503 bp, 32 predicted proteins | sample TARA_B100001057 | Tara Oceans TARA_B100001057 (sample SAMEA2621839) | marine metagenome | biome: marine biome (ENVO:00000447); feature: surface water layer (ENVO:00002042); material: "saline water (ENVO:00002010), including plankton (ENVO:xxxxxxxx)" | depth 5 m | reverse complement strand
CTATAGAGTCATCACAGATCAATCATTCAAAATTTAGTCATGGAATATGTGTTGTAATAGGTATGATTTGTGAGTCTTATATTTCAAAAAAATTAAATTACCTTCCAGAAAAAACATTTAATCAAATTAAAGAAATTTTAATTTCAAATTTTCCGCTACATAAAGTAAATAATATTGAAGAAATAATAAAATTTATACACAACGATAAAAAAAATAAACAAAACAAAATTAAAATGGTTCTAATTACAAAAATTGGACAAGTTAAATATGATATTTCTGTAAGCACCCAACTTGTAAGAAATTCTCTTAAATATTATAATTCTTATTATGACTAAATATAAATTAGAATTTAAGTCATTTAATTCAAGTTTAGAGTTAGTTATGAGTGGTTCAAAAAGTATTTCTCAAAGATCTCTAATTATTAGGTTTTTAAGACATAGTAAAAAAAAATTAAATAATATTTCTAATTCAAATGATACAAGAACTTTAAATAAAATTTTAAATAATTTAAAATCTAAAGTTAATGTTCAAGACGGTGGAACAACCCTGAGGTTTTTGTTGTGCGCTCTATCTTTAGAGAAAAAATCATTTTTTATTGATGGGGATTTAAGCTTAGTTAAAAGACCTTTAAAAAATTTAATTGTAAATCTTCAAAAGTTAGGAGTCGAGTTTGATTTCCACTCTAAAAAATATCAGATTCCTTTAACAATTAAGGGTACAAATTTAAAATTTAATGAGCTTATAATTGATTCAAATGAAAGTAGTCAGTTTGCTTCAGGGTTGGCTTTAATTGCTCCAAGTGTGAAAGGTGGCCTAAGATTAAAAATAAATAGTAAAATTGTGTCAAAGTCCTTTTTTAACATGACCATTAAAATGATGAAATCATGTGGAATTAATATGACATCAAATAAAAAATTTATAACAATTAAGGAATCACCATATCTAAAAAATTATGACGACATTGAATCTGACTGGACATCTCTTTCATATATTTATCAAATAATTGCATTTTCTAAAAATAAAAGTATAAAATGTTCTAAGTTTCAAATAAATAGTTTACAAGGAGACTCAGCTTTAATTAATTTTTTTTCTATTGTTGGTGTAAAAACTTTCTTTAGAAAGAATTATGTTTTTTTGCAAAAAAAAGAAGAATTTAAAAAACCTATATTTATTCATTTAGACATTTCAGATACACCCGATCTAGCTTTTACATATATTATTACATGTTTAGGGCTTTCAATTAAATTAAAGTTATCAGGAATTGAAACTTTAAAGTTTAAAGAATCAAACAGATTAGTTGTTATGAAAAAAGAACTTGAAAAATTAAATGTTAAGGTCGTATTAGATAGTAAGTCATTTTCTATGAATCCTGTAAATAAAAATTTACAAAATCTAAAGATAGACACTTATTTCGATCATAGAGTTGCGCTTTCTTTTGCGCCATTAGTAATTATTTCTAAAAATATTATAATAAAAAACCCTGAAGTTGTAAATAAATCTTACCCAAAATTTTGGACTCATTTAAAAAAAATAGGCATTAAAATTAGTTAAGATTAGTAATATTTATAGATTTGTCAAAAAATTTATTTATGGTGCAATTTACAGATCTGTTAACTATTACACTAACATTATTTGCAGTTATTGATATTTTAGGAAATATTCCTTTAATGATTAGTATAAAACAAAAAACTGGACAAATAAATGCTTTCAAAGTTACTTGGATATCAACTTTGATAATGTTGATTTTTTTATTTATTGGAGAGGAAATTTTAAACTTAATTGGAATTGATTTAAAATCCTTTTCACTGGCTGGAGCAATTATAATATTTCTTATTGCAATTGAAATGATTTTAAATGTTGAATTATTTAAGCCAGCAAAAAAAGCTCAAAAAGTAAGTGAAGTTGTGCCAATAGCATTTCCTTTAATTGCTGGAGCTGGAACTTTAACTACATTGCTTTCTTTGAAGTCTATTGATGGTTATTCTTACTTAGAAATTTTTTTAGGAATAATTATTAATGTCGTTTTTATATTTATTGTACTTAGAATGATTATACCAATTGAGAGACTACTTGGTCCTTCAGGTATAGAAATTTTAAGAAGAGTTTTTGGTATTCTTCTTTTGGCAATTGCAATAAAATTAAGTGGCTTTTAAGCTAGGAAACTCTAAAATTAAATTTCTCTTTTTCTAAATCTTGATTAGCTTTTACAATTTTATTTTTTAGTTCTTTTTTGTATACTAAAGTTTTATTGAACATATCACTATCATTTGTTGCCAACATTTGAGCCGCTAAAATACCTGCATTAAGTGCACCATTGATAGCTACTGTAGCTACTGGAATACCAGGTGGCATTTGTACAATAGCTAAAAGAGAGTCTAAACCATCAAGAGAAGCTTTAATAGGTACTCCAATAACGGGCACTGGACTCATAGCAGCAATAACACCTGGCAAATGAGCCGCCATACCCGCGCCAGCAATAATTACTTTAATCCCATTTTCAACACTTTTTTTTGCAAATTTTTCAACCTCATCAGGCGTTCTATGGGCTGATAATGCATTTACTTCAAAAGGAATTTCCATTGATTCAAAAAAATCAGCTGCTTTTTTCATTACTGGCCAATCTGAAGTGCTTCCCATTATTATACTTACTACTGCTTTCATATTTTTATTTTTTAAAAAAGTAAATTTAAACTTTTAGTGCAAAAAAAAGGATTAATGCAATAAATTATTTAAATTTTTTCTTATTAAATTGTAAATAAATCTTTTGAATTATGTTAAACATTTTAATTTTTGGCCCTCCAGGTTGTGGAAAAGGTACACAATCAGAATTTATTGTACAAAAATACAATTTGAAACATTTGTCAACAGGAGATATATTTAGAGAGAATATTATAAATAAAACCCTTTTGGGATTAGAGGCAAAGTTATACATTGATAAAGGCCAGCTTGTTCCCGACTCAATCACAATTAATATGTTGGCAGATAAGATTAAAGATGCCAAATCTGAAAATGGATTTCTTTTTGATGGTTTTCCTAGAACTATTGATCAAGCTAAAGCTTTAGATTCTTTTTTATCTAATATTGGTCAAAATATATCTTTCCTTATCAGTATTGATGTCCCTGAGGATGATTTGGTTCAAAGGCTTTTAAAAAGAGGAAGGGATAGTAACAGAAAAGATGATCAAAATAAAAATGTTATTTTAAATAGAATTAAAATATATAGAACTCAAACTGAAATCTTGAAAGAATATTACAAGAAGCAAAATAAATATTTCAACATAGATGGCTCTAGATCAATATTAGATGTTAAACATGATATATTTAACTTAATTAAAAAAAATATTTAATAATTAAGAATGTCTTTTAAAAGTAATTTTGTTGATTATGTAAGTATATTTTGTAAATCTGGAAATGGAGGAAGTGGATCAGCAAATTTAAGAAGAGATAAAATTACAGCTAAGGGTGGCCCAGATGGTGGTGATGGTGGAAGAGGAGGGCATATTATTGTAAGAGGAAATAGGAACAAATGGACATTATTACATTTAAAGTTTACAAAACATGTAAAAGCAAGTAGTGGTCAAAGTGGAGGTAAAAGTTTAAGTACTGGAGCCCAGGGTAAAGATATATATATTGATGTTCCATTGGGGACAGTTGTTAAAAATTTGGAAACTAATAAAGTAATTTTTGAAATAGAAAATGACTTTGAAGAGAATATTTTATTATTTGGTGGAATAGGAGGTAAGGGTAATGCTTTTTTTAAAAATTCTACACGTCAAACACCTCGCTTCTCACAATCAGGAAAATTGGGTAGTGAAGGAAAATTTTCATTTGAATTGAAAGTTTTAGCAGATGTTGGTTTGGTCGGTTTTCCCAATGCTGGGAAGTCTACTTTATTATCAGTTTTAACTTCTGCAAAACCAAAAATTGCTGATTATGAGTTTACTACATTAGTACCAAATTTAGGTATTGTTGATTACAGAAATGAACATTCATTTATTATGGCAGATATTCCCGGAATTATTGAGGGAGCAAGTGAAGGTAAGGGCTTAGGTCACAGATTTTTGAGGCATATTGAGAGAAATTCATGTTTAATTTTTTTAATTCCTATAAATGTAAAAGATATTATGAGGCAATATTTGATCTTATTAGATGAATTAGAAAAATATGATAAAACTATGTTGTTAAAAAAAAGAATTTTAGTTGTTTCAAAATGTGATTTATTAGACGAAAAAAAACAAAAAAAGATTTTAAAGACAATTAATAAAAAAATTCCTCACGTACTAATTTCTTCAATCTCAAATACTGGCTTATTAGATTTAAAAGATAAAATATGGTCTATTTTAAATCCAAAACATGATTGATTTATTAATTGAAATAGATAAAAAAATATTTTTATATCTAAATAATGGAAGCTCCTTATTTGACAATTTTTTTGTCTTTATAACTAATAGTACCAATATGACTTTAATTACAATTCCGGTAATAATATATTTAGTTATTAAACATCAAAAAAAAAACAAGTATTTAATATTATTTTCTATTTTTCTAACATTCATTCTAACAGATTTTATTCACTTTCACGCCTTTAAAGAAGTCTTTCAAAGATTAAGACCTTGTTGGGATCCGGAAATTTCTAATGCTTGCAGAGTATTGGTTGATAAAGGTGGTTTATATGGTTTTGTTTCTGGTCATGCATCAAATACAGTAGCTTTAGTAAGTATAATTTTTTTTACTATTCCTAACTTAAAACTTTGGTTTAAGGATGTTTTAATTATTTGGGCAGTAGTTATTTGTTACAGCAGAATTTATGTCGGAAAACATTTTCCTTTGGACGTTATTTTTGGGTCATTACTAGGTTTTATATTAGCATATATAGTTTTTAAATTACTTTTTTCTCATTTTGTAACTAAGCAAAGAAAGAACTACAGCAACCAAAATATCTAACCATGGGTTTGCCTTTGGAAACACAACATTCCAGAAAACAACAAGGGTTAGCCAAAAAATATAAGCTCTGTCTATCATTTAAATTAATTTACATAACATTATACCATCTCTAATAGGTAAAAGAATGTTTTCAACTCTTGGGTCATTAGTTATTTTTTCATTTAGTTTAACAATTTCATTTGTTTCAATATCTTTCATGTTTGTTTTATCTAATACTTTTCCGCTCCATAAAACATTATCTATTATTATATGCCCACCTGGATTTAATTTTGAAATACATAATTCATAATACAAACAATAATTTTTTTTATCAGCATCTATAAAAATTAAATCAAATTTTAAATTAAGGTTTTTTAAAACTTCTTTTGCTTTTCCAATATGCATATGTACTTTATCTTCGACATTACTTTCTTTTAAATATTTTTTTGAGAAATCTATTATTTCTTCATTTTTTTCAATTGTATGAATTTCACCGTCTTCTGGCAATTCAAGTGCCATGCAAATTGTAGAATAAGCTGTATACATACCAATTTCAAGAATTTTTTTTGGTTTTTTAAAACTTGTGATAAGTTTCAACAATAAACCTTGATAGTGACCACTCAACATCCTAGGCATTAAAATTTTATGATTAGTTTCTCTTGATAGTTTTTTTAGAATTGAAGACTCAGGACTACTATTATTCAAACAATATTTTTCAATTTCTGATTTTATAAAATTCATGTTAGTTTATTTTTATATAAAGTTACTAAAATGATTACTTTTGTTTTAGTAAAATTTTTGTCATGAATAAACTATTATATAGTGTCTTATTTTTTTCTTTTTTATTTTCACAAAATTTGAAAGCTCAAGGATTATTTAAAAAGAAAAAAAGTAAAGAAGAAACAACTGAAAAAGTTAAAGAAAATAAAAATTCAATTCTTGAAAAAACTAAGAATTGTATAAAATTTGAGGGCTTATTTAACATCTATCAGTCTAAGGACGATGGAAAATCTTTTATTGAAATTGATAATTCTCAATTAGAAAGTGACTTTATTTATTTTAGTTATGTAGAAGATGGGGTTGTTGATGCCTGGAAATTTAAAGGGGGTTTTAGAGGCTCAAAAGTAATTAAATTGAAAAAATTTTTTAATAAAATTGATATAGTTGTAGAAAATAGTAGTTATTATTTTGATCCTAAAAATCCACTCAGTAAATCCTCTAAATCAAATATTAATGAACCTCTAATTATTAGTGAAGAAATAATAGCTTATAATGATGATAGTACAAGATTCTTAATAGATGCAGATAAGATATTTTTATCAGAGTCATTCCAACAAGTGAAGTCGTCGTACCCCCCCGGCTATAAAGGTTTTAAATTAGGTTCCTTAAGCAAGAGTAAAACTAGATATAGTTCAATAAAAAACTACCCTGAAAATACTGATGTTATTGTAGATTATGTTTATGAGAATAAATACCCAAACAAAAGAGGGAGTCAAGCAATAACAGATTCAAGAGTAGTTACAGTTAAAATACAACATAGTTTGATTAATCTTCCAAAAAATGATTACAAACCTAGGATGGATGATCCCAGAATTGGATATTTTCATACCCAAACAAATGACATGACTAGCATTGATCAAATTAATTACAAAGATATGATTCATAGATGGAATTTAGAAAAGAAAAATCCAAAACAAAAACTGTCAGAGCCTAAGAATCCTATTGTTTGGTGGATTGAAAACACAACACCTTATGAATTTAGAGATATAATTAAAGAAGGAGTTGAATCATGGAATTTAGCCTTTGAATCAGCTGGTTTTTCAAACGCAATTAAAGTTGAAATACAACCTGATGATGCAGATTGGGATGCAGGAGATATTCGTTATAATGTTTTAAGGTGGACATCATCACCAAATCCTCCTTTTGGTGGTTATGGGCCTTCGTTTGTAAATCCTAGAACAGGAGAAATAATAGGTGCAGACATAATGTTAGAGTGGGTTTATATAACTAATAGAATAAAGTATGATTATTTATATGAAAACCAAGAATCATACAACCAAGTAGAATCATTAAAAGATTTTGATGATCATCAATGTTTTGTTTCTAAAGAATCTCAAAAACAAAACGCATTTGCATCCACTTGTATTGACTTGTTAAATCTTGGTGAAAGTATGAAAAAAGAAATGGTTAGGCAGTCATTATACAGGTTAGTATTACATGAGGTAGGTCACACTTTAGGTTTAAGTCATAACTTTAAAGGAAGTACTTTGTTAACTAATGATGAACTTAAAAATAAAAAAGTAATTGAAGAAAAAGGATTATGTTCTTCAGTAATGGAATATCCTGCAATAAATATTTCTGCTGAAAATGATTTACAAGGTTTTTTTTATGATGTTAAACCTGGTCCATATGATCACTGGGTAATTGAATATGGTTACTCAGTTTTTGAGGAAAATGAAGAAGAAGAATTAAATCGGATATTATCTAAGTCTATTCAGCCTTCTTTAGCTTTTGCTAATGATGCTGATGATATGCGTTCTCCTGGTAAAGGTATTGATCCAAATGCAATGATAAATGATCTATCAAGTGATCCTGTTCAACATTCAATTGAAAAAATGGATTTAATTAATTCTATTATTCCAGCCTTAAAAGATAAATACAGTTTTGAAGGAGAGTCTTATGAAAGGTTTAAAAGATCTTTTTATTCTTTAGTAAGTAATTATTTTACTTGTTTAGATATTATTTCTCGTCAAATTGGAGGAGTATACGTTGATCGTTCATTTATTGGTCAGAACACAAAAAATAACCCATATTCTGTTGTTTCGTTACAAGATCAACTTAAAGCAATGGATGCTTTATCAAAATATGCTTTTAGTGATGAGAAATTAGTTGTTTTTGAGGATTTAGTTCCCTTTTTACAGTCTCAGAGAAGAGGTTTTAATTTTAGATCCTCTGGGGAAGATCCAAAGATATTATCATTAGTACTTTTTGGACAAAAAAAAGTTTTAAGTCAGTTGCTGCACCCAAATGTTTTAAATAGAATTTCAAACAGTAGTTTTTATGGCAACATTTACAATGTAAACAAATTTTTTAGAGACTTAACAAATTCAATTTTTTTATATGATAGATCAAGATCTGTAAGTTTAACAAGAATGAATCTTCAAGTTGAGTATGTTACTAAACTAATTAATATTCTTGAGAGAAGCTCTTATGATAATATTTCCAAAGCCGCTGTGTATAATAGCTTAGATTGGGTAAAAAATAATTTGAGTTTAAAATATGGAAATCAGTCAACAAAAGATCATAGAAATTATTTGCTGTTTTTAATAAATCAAGTAAAAAATAAAAAGTAGTTTTTTTAAATATGAAATCTATATTTTTTATTGTTAATTAGATCTCGCGCAATCTTTCTTCTAATTTCCTTTATATTGTATTCAGGTTTTTTAGTGTACATATTTAAGCCTTTCATTAAAACTTTTTTTTCAATTTTAGACAATGGCATAGATTGTATAATTTCAAAACCTGATTGGAAGCAGGTGTTTAAAGTTTTATAAAGATAATTTTTACTCATCAATATTCGAGTTTCATTTTTATTTTCACCGTTTTTTATAATTAGTTTTTCAGTTCTAAGTAGACCAGATTCAGCCATGTATAAGTCAATTATCATGTTAGCTAAATTTAACATTATCTCTTGTTCTTTTTCTAAGTCTTTTTTGAATACTTGAGAACATTTCCCCAAAAGAATTAGGATTAATTTTTTAATTTTTCTTATTGAATATTTTTCGTTTTTGAGTATCCCATCTATTTTTTCTTTTTTAAAAAAAGAAAAAATATTTGTTAATTCTTTACCAGCTTCCTTTGCCTTTGAAAATAAATTAATTTCTTTTTTAATTGCTTTTTTAATAAGCATTCCTATGATTAACATTCTGTTAATTTCATTAGTTCCTTCATAAATTCTAGAAATTCTAGCATCTCTATAAGCTGGCTCAACAATTGATTCAGCTGAAAAGCCCATTCCTCCAAATATTTGTATAGCTTCGTCAGAAACGTCTCTTATTACTTCAGAGCCGTGTATTTTTATAATTGAACACTCAATTGAGTATTCTAAAACGCCATCTTTTTTTGCCTCACATTCCTCTATACCTAAACTTTCTAATCTTTTTGTGTTTTGTTCAATATTATATCCAGCTCTATATAATCCAGAAAAAGTTGTATGTATAGATGTTGCCATATTAGCTAATTTCTCTTGAATTGCTCCGAAATCAGAAATTGATTTTCCAAATTGCTTTCTTTCTATTGCATATTTTATTGACTCATTTAATACTTTTATTGCAGCGGTTCCAGTAGCAGCTCCAAGCTTTATCCTTCCAGCATTTAATGCATTTAAAGCAATTTTAAATCCATTTCCTCTAAGGCCTAACATTTGATTTTTTGGAACAACAGTTTTATCATAGAAAACTTGTCTTGTAGATGATGCATGTAAGCCTAGCTTAGATTCTTCTTCACCAAGATTAATTCCATTTGATTTTGATTTTTCTAGAACGAACCCTGTTATGTTTTCATCATCATCAATTTTACCAAAAACAATAAAAACTTCTGCAAATCCAGCATTACTTATCCAGATTTTTTGACCAGTTATTTCATAGCATTTATTTTCATCATTATAAACTGCTACTGTTTTCCCAGAATTTGCATCTGATCCTGCATTAGGCTCAGTTAAATTATAGCATGACATCCATTCACCTGAACAAATTTTAGGTAAAAATTTTTCTTTTACTTCTTCACTTCCATAAAATAAAATGGGAAGTGTTCCAATCCCTGTGTGAGCGCCATATGCTGTGGCGATTGATCCAGAGTAACTGCTAATTTCTCCGCATATTAACATTGAAACATTTAGCCCCATACCCAATCCACCGAATTTTTCTGGAACAGTTATACCCAAAAGACCCATTTCTCCAATCTTCTTCATTAACTTTTCAGTTAGACCATAATTTTTTTTCTCAAATTCAAAAATATTAGGTTTTATCTCTTTTTCATTGAATTCTCTAGTTGCATCTAGCATCATTCTAGCCTCCTCATTGAATTCTTCTAAGATAAATATTTCATTTGCTTTTGTTTCAGAGGTTAAAAAACCTCCGCCCTTAAGATTTTCTTTCATATATTTAATTTAATAATTCAAATATTCCCGCCGCACCTTGACCTGTTCCAACGCACATGGTTACCATGCCTATTTTTTGTTTTCTTCTTTTCATTTCATTTAGTAATTGAACGGTTAATTTAGCTCCTGTACAACCTAAGGGATGTCCTAATGCGATTGCGCCACCATTAACGTTAATAATTTCTGGATTTAGTTTTGACTCTCTGATTACAGCTAGAGATTGGCATGCAAAAGCTTCATTGAGTTCAATCTGTTCAATATCATCAATATGTAGATTTGCTTGTTTTAAAGCTTTGGGAATTGCTTCAATAGGTCCTATTCCCATGTGCTTTGGTTCAACTCCAGAAACAGCATAAGAAATCATTTTGGCAATTGGATTTACATTTAGTTTTTTTACCATTCTTTCTGACATTAATAAAATAAAAGCAGCTCCATCGGATGTTTGAGAAGAGTTTCCAGCGGTCACAGTTCCATTTTTTGAAAAAACAGGTCTTAACTTAGATAATTTTTCTATTGTCGTATCTTTTCTAGGCCCTTCGTCTGTGTCAAAAGAAAGCGTTTCCTTTTGTTTTTGTTCATTTTCATCCAAGAAAATCTCTGTTAAATCATAAGGAATTATATCTTTTTTAAATAAACCATTTTCAATTGCATTAATTGCTTTCATATTTGATTCGTAAGCAAATAAGTCTTGATCCTCTCTACTTATTTTATATTTTTTTACAATTGCTTCAGCAGTAGTTCCCATACCCCAATACCAATCTGGGTTTGTTTTAGCAATTTTATAATTAGGAACTATTCTCCAGCCTCCAAATGGGATTGGTGACATTGTTTCAACTCCGCCAGCTAAAATACAGTCGGCCATATTAGCATGTATTTTACTAGCACCAATTGCAATAGTTTCAAGTCCAGATGAGCAAAATCTATTTACAGTCATTCCAGGTACTTTAACAGTGTCTAGGCCAGTTAAAGAAATTAATCTTCCTATATTTAAACCTTGTTCTGCTTCAGGAGTGGCGTTTCCAACTATTACATCATCAATTAAATTTTTATCTAGCTGTGGAATTTTTAAGGCCATTTTATTTATTAACTGAGATGCTAAATCATCAGGTCTTGTAAATCTTAATTTTCCTTTTTTTGATTTTCCAACTGCTGTTCGATATGCTTGTACAATATAAACTTCCATATTTTAATTTCTTAAGGGTTTTCCTTTTTCTAACATATATTTTATCCTTTCTAAAGTTTTTTCTTCACCACACAATGAAAGAAAAGCTTCTCTTTCTAAATCTAATAGGTATTGTTCAGATACAATTGTTGGAGAGGATAAGTTTCCGCCACAAAGTACATGAGCTAATTTTTCAGACATTAACTTTTCATGTTCAGTTATATAATTACCTTCTTTGAAGCTGTCAGCACCAACAATAAACATACCTAAAGCTTGATTGCCTAAAACTTTTATGTCTTTTCTTCTTATAGGCTTAGTGTATCCAGAATTATCTAGAAGAATAACTTTTTCTTTTGCGTCTTGTATTTGTTTTTCAGTATTAATACTGATACAATCAATCCCTTTTCTTAAGTAACCTAATTCAAATGCTTCTTGACCTGATGTACTTACTTTTGCTTGTCCAATATTTAAAAAGTATTCTTTTAGTCTTGGTAATTCAATATCACCTTCATAATAAGCATCAGATGCTCTGAGTGCCATTTCTTTAGTCCCTCCTCCACCTGGAATTAATCCTACACCTAATTCTACAAGTCCCATGTAAGTCTCAGCTGCACATTGTACTGCATCTGCGTGAAGAGTAAATTCACAACCTCCGCCGAAAGTGAATCCATGAGGGGCAACAACAATTGGAATGCTTGAATATCTTATTAACATGGATGTGTCTTGAAATGTTTTTATGGCTAAATCTAGTTTTTTGTATTCTTGTTCAACAGCTAAAGTAAAAATCATGCTAATATCAGCACCAGCAGAAAAGTGAGCTCCTTGATTTCCAATAACAATACCTCGATAATTTTTTTCAGCAATTTCAATTCCTTTTTGCACACCATTAATTACATCTTCTCCAATACTGTTCATTTTGGTATGGAATTCAATATTTAAGACTCCATCGCCAATATCAAAAACAGATACACCATCATTTTTCCATAAAACATTTTTTGATCTTAGATTATTTAGTAATATGAACTTATTTAATACTGGAACGTCAGATTTTCTATTTTCAGCTATTTCATAAAATTGCTTATTCCCATCCTTTATATTATAAAAAGAATCTAGATTAGTTTTTTTTTCTAACCATTTAGGTATTGTAAGGTTTTCTCTTTTAATCAGATCAATTCCTTTATTTATTCCTATAGAATCCCAAATTTCAAAAGGTCCAATTTCCCAACCAAAGCCCGCTTTCATAGCATCATCAATTTTGTAAATGTCATTTGATATTTCAGGAACTCTGTTGGAGACGTAAGAAAACATCATTCCAAACATTTTTTTATAAAAGTTAGATGCTTTGTCGTTTCCACTAATTAAAACATTAAACCTATCTTTTAGATTTTTAATTTTTTTTGCTTTTCCTATAACTTCAAATTTTACTTTCTTTTTTTCTGAGTATGAAATAGATGATAAATCAAGGGATAAAATTTTTCTTTTTCCATTTTTGTCTTTTGTTTTTTTATAGAAACCTTGTTTTGTTTTGTCTCCTAACCAGTTATTATTAATCATTTTTTCAATAAATGAAGGTAAATTGAAAATATTACGATTTTCATCGTTTGAACAATTTTCATATACACCCTTTGCAACGTTATTTAATGTATCTAGTCCTACAAGATCACAAGTTCTAAATGTTGCAGATTTTGGTCGACCGATAATCGTTCCAGTTAACGTATCAATTTCTTCAATTGAAAGGTCTATTTCTTTAATAATATTAAATAAACTTGCGATTCCTGCTATACCAATTCGATTGGCAATAAATGCTGGAGTATCTTTACATAGAACTGTTTTTTTTCCCAAAAATTTTTCTCCATAATTCATCAAGAAATTTATTAAATCAGGGTTTGATTTTTTGGACGGAATAATTTCTAACAATTTTAGATATCTTGGAGGATTAAAAAAATGAGTTCCACAAAAGTTTTTACAAAAATCATCCGATCTACCTTCAATCATTTGATTGATAGGGATTCCAGATGTATTTGAGCTTATTATTGAGTTTTTCTTTCTGTATTTTTCTATGTTATTAAATAATGTTTTTTTTATTTCAAGGTTTTCTATTATTGCTTCTATAATCCAATCAGCTTCTGATATTTTTGCAATATCATCAGTCAAGTTTCCAGTTCGTATTCTATTAATAAACTTCTTTGAGTAAATAGGGGAGGGTTTTGATTTTAGGGTATTTTTTAAAGATTCATTGACTATTTTGTTTCTTAAAAATATTGATTCTTTTATTTCTTCATTATTTGGATTAAGAATATCTAATAATAATACTTCAACTCCAATATTAGCGAAATGACAAGCAATTCTGGATCCCATTATCCCAGATCCTATTACAACGACTTTTGTAATTTTTTTATTCATTATATCCATATATTTTATTATATAAATTTTTATATTTTCCTAAAATATTTCTTCTTTTAAGCTTCATAGTAGCGGTGAGTTCTCCACTCTCTGGAGTCCATGTTTCTTTAAGTAAAACAAATTTTTTGATTCTTTCATAATGATTAAAGTTCTCATTATGCTTTTTTACTTCATTTTCAAATAATTCAATTATCTCATTGTGATTAATTATTTCCTCATTTTTTGAGTAGTTTAAGTTATTAGATTTGCTCCAATCTTTTAAATAATTAAAATCAGGTACAATAAATGCGGCTGGATGTTTTTCATTTTCTCCTATAATCATAATTTGTTCTATAAATATTGATTGTTTAAATTTATTTTCCATCATTTGTGGGGCTATATACTTTCCACCTGAAGTTTTGAAAATTTCTTTTTTTCTATCGGTTATTTTAAGATATTTACCATCAATAAGTGTTCCAATATCACCTGTGTGGAACCATCCATCATCATCAATCACTTTCTTAGTTTCTTCTGGTTTTTTATAGTATCCCAACATAACATTCGGTCCTTTTACTAAAATTTCTCCTTCTCCATTTCTCATGCCTTCTTCATGATTTATTTTGACTTTGACCCCACTTATTATTGTACCTACAGTACCATAGTATTTTTCTTTAGAGTGTGCAAAATTTACAGAAATAACCGGAGAAGTCTCTGTTAAACCATAACCTTCGCTGACTGGCATTTTAGCTGCTGTAAATATTTTAGCAAGTCTTTCTTGTAGAGCAGCTGAACCAGAAATAATCATTCTAATTCTACCACCAACAGCTTCTCTCCATTTATTAAATATAATTTTATTAGCTATTTTTAATTTTATTTCATAAAAGAAACCATTTTTGCTGTCATATTCATGATTTAATCCAAGATTAACAGCCCAAAAAAATAATTTTCTTTTTAAACCTTTGAGGGATTCTCCCTTTGTTATAATCTTATCAAATACTTTTTCCAATAATCTGGGTACAGTTGGCATAACTGTTGGTTTAATTATTTTTAAGTCTTCACCAATAGTTTCTATATTTCCATAATAAATAGAAACTCCCTTGTACATATAAAAATATTCAACCATTCTTTCAAATACGTGCGACAGAGGCAAAAAGCTAATTGCTCTATCCTTTTTACTCCAGTCAAGTTTCTCTTCAAGTGCAATGATTTGACTTAAAATATTAGAGTGAGTTATCATAACACCTTTTGGATTTCCAGTTGTTCCGGACGTATATATTAAAGTGAATAGGTCATCTTCAGAAATACTACTTTGAATTTTGTCAATTTCATCACTTCTCGGATTTGTAATGCCCAATTCAATTAAATCCTTCCAGTTTTTGACATTTTTTATTTCTTCAAAAGAATAAATAAATTTTAATGAGGGGATTTCATTTTCAAGACCTTCAATTTTTTTATAAATCTCTTTATTTTCAACAAAAACTAATTTTGCCTCAGAATCATTTATTATGTACTTATAGTCTGATCTTGTTGAATTTGCATAAAGTGGAGTGTTAATAGCTCCTATTTTATTTATACCCATATCGCACAAACTCCATTCTGTTCTGTTATTTGAAATTATACATATTTTATCTCCTTTTTTTAATCCAAGATTTAATAGTGCATATGCAATTGAATCACTTGTTTGAATATACTCACTACAACTGTATTTCTTCCAAACGCCATTATTTCTTCCCGAGATCATATCTTCTTTATCAAATAGATCAGCGTACCTTCTATCAAGGTTATAAATTTTCACGTCTTTCATTAACAAAAAATTAGGGGTTGTGTTTACAATTTAAGAAAATAAAAACTTAAAACTTAAATTTTTATTTCTATATTATTTTTTAATTGTAGTATAATTAATTAATTTTTCAAGAATATGAAAAAATTTACTCAAAAAAATGCAGATCTAGGCGATGCTGTTGAAATGGGTCTCTTAGCAGGAGAGTATGATAAAATTTGTGAAATTTTAAACAGAGTCCCAAACTATACTGAATTGTGTATTTTTTCTGTTATGTGGTCTGAGCATTGTTCTTATAAAAATTCAATTGCTTGGTTAAAGAAGTTACCTAAAAAAGGTGCAAAAATATTAGTGGAGGCTGGAGAAGAAAATGCAGGTTTAGTAGATATTGGTGATGGTCAAGCATGTGTTTTTAAGATCGAATCTCATAATCATCCGTCTGCTTTAGAGCCATATCAAGGTGCCGCTACTGGTGTAGGTGGTATTAATAGAGATATTTTTACGATGGGCGCTCGACCAATTGCTCAATTAAATTCGTTAAGATTTGGAGATATAAATCTTCCTCATACTAAATGGTTGATGAAAGGAGTAGTAAAAGGAATTGGTGATTACGGTAACTCTTTTGGAATACCAATCGTTGGTGGCGAAACATATTTTGATAAAAGCTACAATACAAATCCTTTAGTGAATGCTTTTTCTGCAGGTGTAGTTAATACTGAAAATGTAATTTCTGCTGTCGCTTCAGGTAAAGATAATCCAGTATTTATTGTGGGTTCATCAACTGGAAAAGATGGAATTAATGGTGCTGCATTTGCATCAAAAGATTTAACTGAGGATTCAGCAGATGACATCCCGTCTGTTCAAGTTGGTGATCCATTCCAAGAAAAGTTACTTCTAGAGGCTACTATGGAATTAAGTATGTCAGATGCAATTATAGGAATGCAAGATATGGGTGCCGCGGGTATCATTTGCTCAACCTCTGAAATGAGTGCATCGGGAAATTGTGGAATGGAAATCAATTTAGATAAAATTCCAACTCGACAAAAAAACATGAAGCCATTTGAAATTCTATTATCTGAGTCTCAGGAAAGAATGTTAGTGGTTGTCAAAAAAGGAAATGAAAAAAAAGTTCAAAAGATTTTTGAAAAGTGGGATTTAAATTGTGAGAAAATTGGTAAAGTCACTGATTCTAAGAATCTACTTTTTTATTATCAAAAAGAAATAGTTGCTAAAGTTCCTGCTGAATCTTTAGTTTTAGGGGGGGGTGCTCCAGTTTATCACAGAGATTATAAAGAACCTGCTTACTACAAAGAATTTAAAAAGTTTGATATTAATAATGTTTCTATCCCATTTGATATTGTTGATATTGCTCATCAAGTTATTTCACTTCCTAATATATGCTCAAAAAAATGGGTATATGAACAATACGACTCAATGGTTGGTACAGTAAATATGACGACTAATAATCCCTCTGATGCTGCTGTTATAAATTTAAAAGGAACTAATAAAAGCCTAGCGTTTTCAGTAGATTGTAATTCTAGATATGTAAAAGCTGATCCACAAGTTGGTTGCGAGATAGCAGTTGCTGAAGCTGCAAGAAATATTGTATGTTCTGGTGCGAAGCCAACAGCTGTAACAAATTGTTTAAACTTTGGTAATCCATACGACCCTGAAGTATATTGGCAATTTGTTGGCTCAATTCAAGGAATGACCAATGCTTGTAAAAAGTTTAAAACACCAGTTACAGGTGGAAATGTTAGTTTTTATAATCAGACAAGTAAGTCTGATAGTGTAGAGCCTTGTTTTCCCACTCCAACGATTGGTATGCTTGGTGTAATGCAAAATAAAAAGCATTTTACAACTTTGGACTTTAAAAATGAAAAAGACTTAATATTTCTTTTAGGCCCTTCCAAAGATGATATTTCTAGCTCTGAGTACTTAGTTAATATATTAAACATTGAGAATAGTTCAGTGCCATATTTTGATCTAGAAGTTGAATATAAATTGCACGAAGTGATGAATGTGCTAATTAAAAGTGATTGTTTAGAATCAGCTCACGATGTTTCTGAGGGAGGCTTGTTTACTTCTTTAGTTGAGAGTTTAATGCCAAGAGGTTTAGGGTGTGAAATTTATACTGATCAATTATTTAGACAGGATGCATATTTATTTGGAGAATCTCAAAGTAGAATTTTAGTTTCGGTTAACTCAAAAAATGAAAAGGAATTTAAAAAAACATTAAAAAAATTTAAATTCCCTTTTTATAAATTGGGTTACGTTTCTGATAATAAAGTTTTGATTGACGATATTGATTTTGGAAACATTAATTTGCTTAAAGAAAAGTATAATACAGCACTTGAAAAAAAAATAAATTAATTTTTTAAATCTTAGATGATAAACTCTTCTTTAGAATATTTAAAAGGAGTTGGTCCAATGAGAGCCGCTCTGTTGAATGAGGAGCTGGGGCTAAAAACAGTTAATGATTTAATTTATTTTTTTCCATTCAGATACGTTGATAGAACCAGATTTCATAAAATAAATGAAATAGATAATACTAATTTAGATATTCAAATTATAGGCTTTGTAAAAACAATTGAAGAGCATGGTTTTGGTAGAAAAAAAAGATTGGTAATATTATTTTCTGATCATGAAAATGAAATTGAATTAGTTTTTTTTAAAAAGATAATATGGATTAAAAAAATAATTAAGTTACAAGCTAAATATATCATTTTTGGCAAACCTTCTTTTTTTAATGGACAATACTCTATAGTACATCCTGAGATGGAATTAGTTGATGATGTAAATTTTAAAAAAAATGTAAAATTTCACCCTGTATATCACTCAACTGAAAAACTAAAAAAAAATAATATTTACAGTAAACAAATTGCAAAGATTATTAAAAATGCATTTTTAAAAATTAATAATAATTTTCATGAAAATCTATCAAGTGATATAATTAAAAAAAATAATTTCTTTTCAAGAAAGGAAGCTCTGATTAATGTTCACTTTCCTGAAAATAAAGAAAAATTAAATAGAGCAATTTATAGAATGAAATTTGAAGAATTGTTTTTTTTACAATTATCAATTCTTTTAAATAAGATTACCTTAAAAAAAATAAAATCAAATATTTTCAAAAAAATTGACTATAATTTCAATACGGTTTATGAATGCCTTCCATTTACTTTAACTAATGCTCAAAAAAAAGTAATTAAGGAAATTAGAAAAGATGTCCTTAGTGGCTATAAAATGAACAGATTAATTCAAGGAGATGTTGGTTCAGGTAAAACAATTGTTGCCTTGATGTCAATTTTAATGAGTATTGATAATGGGTTCCAGTCAGCACTAATGGCTCCTACTTCTGTTTTAGCTTTTCAACACTATCGTTCTATAATAGAATATTGTAAGAATTTAAATCTTAATGTTTCTCTTTTGACAGGTGCAACAAAAAGTACAGAAAAGAAACAAATAATTAAAGAACTTTCAACCGGGGAAATTGATATCATAATAGGTACTCATGCTTTAATTGAAGATAATATTTTGTTTAAAAATTTAGGTTTAGTAATTATAGATGAACAGCATAAATTTGGTGTTGCCCAGAGAGCAAAATTATCTCAAAAATCAATATTATCTCCTCACGTTATTGTTTTAACAGCAACTCCAATTCCTAGAACTTTAGCAATGACATTTTATGGAGATTTAGATGTTTCAGTTATTGATGAACTTCCACCAGGTAGAAAACCTATAAAAACAGTTCATAAATTTGACAGTGATAAAGAAGGGATTTTTCTATTTCTTAAAGAAAAATTAGAGCTTGGGGAACAAGTTTATATAATATTTCCATTAATTGAAGAAAGTGAAAAACTTGATTATAAAAATTTGATTGATGGTTTCAATTATATTGATAAATATTTTTCTCAGTTCGGTTTTGTTACCTCAATGCTACATGGAAAAATGAGTACTGAAGATAAGGATAGGCAAATGAATAATTTTTTAAATAAAAAAAGTCAAATTCTTGTTTCAACTACTGTTGTTGAAGTAGGTTTAGATGTCAAGAATGCATCCGTTATTATGATTGAGAATGCTGAGCGTTTTGGTTTGGCACAATTACATCAATTGAGAGGAAGGGTTGGGAGAGGGAATGTTCAATCATATTGTATTTTAAAAACACCTTTTAAGTTATCTCATGAAGCAAAATATAGAATTAATGTTTTAGTTGAGTCATCTAATGGATTTGAAATTTCAGAAGCAGACTTAAAGTTGAGAGGTCCAGGGAATATAATGGGAACAAAACAAAGTGGTATATTAAATTTAAAAATCTCCAATCTTGTAAAGGATACTGATATATTAATTTTAGCGAGAAAAACTGCTGAACAATTAATTGAATCTGACAGAATTTTAAATAATTTGGAGAACAAACTAATTAAAGAATTTTTTATTTCAAATTGTTCAGAAAAAATTAAGTGGGGAAGAATTTCCTAAAAAACTATTTTTAAATAATTAATTTTTTACATTTACTACAAATTTTTTTAAATGAAAGTTTCTTATAACTGGTTAAAAAGCTATTTAGATTTTAATTTAACATCTTCTGAGCTATCTAATTTATTAACTAATACAGGTTTAGAAGTTGAAAAAGAATTTCCTAGATTTAAAGATTTTGAATCTTTAAGTGAATTAGTTATTGGTCATGTCGTTAGTTGTGAAAAACATCCAAATGCTGATAAATTAAAAATTGCAAAAGTTGATGTTGGTGATGAAGTTCGTAGCATTGTCTGTGGAGCTCCAAATATTAAAAAAAGCATTAATGTAGTTGTTGCTAAAGAAGGTGTTGTTATAACAAACTTCAATAATGAATCATTTAAAATTAAAAAAGCTAAAATTAGAGGCGAGTACTCTTTTGGGATGATTTGCTCAGAATTTGAAATTGGCTTGGGTTTAAATAATGATGGAATTATGATTTTTGATTCTGATTTAAATAATGAAATTGGTAGAAAGTTAACTGATATTTTAGGAATTAAACAAGATTATATTTTTGAAATTGGTTTAACTCCCAATAGAACAGATGCTTTTGGACATATTGGAGTTTGTAGGGATATTAAGTCTTTTTTAAATTTTAGTGGTAATAATTTAAAATTAAGAATTCCTGAAATTGATTTTAAGGTTGATAATAATAGTTTACCTATTTCAATTTCAATAAAAGATGAAGAATCTTGTTTATGTTACTATGGGTTGACAATTCAAAACATCACTGTTGAAGAATCTCCATTTTGGTTAAAACAAAAATTAAATTCAATTGGATTAGCGCCAATTAATAATATTGTTGATATCACTAACTTTATTTTATTTGAAACAGGAAATCCGTTACATGCATTTGATTATGATAAAATTGAAGAAAATAAAATTATAGTTAAAAAATCTGGTGATATTAAAAGTTTCAAAAAAATTGATGGTGAAGATATAGAGTTGAGTATTGATGATTTAGTTATTTCTGATGAATTTAAAAATTTATGTCTTGCTGGAGTAATTGGCGGAAAAGAATCCTCAGTTACAAATGATACTAAAAATATTTTTTTAGAGTCAGCATGCTTTGATTCAATTTTAGTTAGAAGAACTTCAAAAAAACATTTAATTCAAACTGATGCATCATACAGATTTGAAAGAGGAGTTGATTTTGGAAATTGTGAGTACGCACTAAAAAGAGCAGCTATGTTAATAAAATCTGTAGTTCCTGGTGCTAAAATAAGTTCAGAAATTATTAGTATAGTCAATAAGCAAAAAACAAATAAAAAAGTAATTCCCTGGTCCTATCAAAAGTTTCAAAAATTAATTGGTCAGAAGGTAGATGAAGAAAAAATAGAAAGAATATTAAATGATTTAGATTTTAAAATAGATAATTCAAATAGATTAGTTGAAGGAGCTCTCATTGAAGTTCCATCCTACAGAGTTGATGTTAGTAGAGATGTGGATATTTTTGAAGAAGTCCTTAGAATTTTTGGATATGAAAAAATTAATAATGCAAAAAGAATTTCTTTTCCTGTACTAAAAAGTAGTCACAATGATACGGATCAATTAAAAAAAACAATATCAAATTTTTTATCAAACCTGGGATTTTATGAAATAAAAACAAACTCATTGATTTCATCAGCTTTATCAAGTAAGTTCAGTATAAATAATTCAATTCCTATTTTAAATCCTTCTAGTAATGATATGAATGTTTTACGTACCTCAACTCTTTTTGGTGCACTGGATTCCATTAAATACAATTTAAATAGACAAAATAATAATTTATTATTTTTTGAATTTGGAAATGTATATTTTCAAAAAAATAAAATGATCGAAAAATCTTCACTTGACCTTTTTTTTACTGGAAAAAAATCTGAAGATAATTGGAATAATAAATCAAATAAAATAGATATTTTTTATGTCAAAGGTGTTTTAGAAAAATTATTTGATCTTTGCTCTTTAGACTTAAAAATTGATACTGAAGGTAGTTTATTTAATAACTCTCATAATTATCAAAATATTTACAGTCAAAATTTTAATTATAAATTAAATGACGAAGTAATTTCATCCATAGGTTCTTTGTCAAAAAATATTTTAGATTCATTTAGTATTAAACAAGAAGTATTCTTTTGTTCAATTGACTGGTCTCTTTTAAATTTAGTACTTTCTAAGAAAAACATAAAATATAGAAGTCTTCCTAGATTTCCTAAAATTAGAAGAGACTTAGCACTACTGATTGATGAAAAAGTTTCTTTTTTAGACTTAAAAAAAATTGCTTTTAACTCATCTATAAATTTTCTAAAAGATGTTTTAATTTTTGATGTTTTTAGAGGAAAAAATGTTCCTGAAGGAAAAAAATCTTACGCACTTGGTTTTATTTTTCAAGATTGTAATTCCACTTTAACTGATGCTGTAATTGATAAAGAGATGAAGTCTATTTATAATAAAATGAATTCTAAATTTTCAGCTGTATTACGTGACGGGGAATTATAATTATACATATAATTCCACATCACTTTTTGAAATATAATTTTCTGATAAAATAATTAATCTCTCTACAATATTTCTAAGTTGACGAATGTTGCCTGTCCATTTCTTCTCAGTCAATAATTTTATGGCATCTTGTTCTATGATTTTTTTTCTTATTCCTTGTTCTATACAAATAGAATTTAAAAAAAAATCAATTAGCAGTGGTATGTCTTCTTTTCGATCCCTTAACGGAGGCACATGTATTTTTATAACGCTAATTCTGTGGTATAAATCTTCTCTAAATTTTTCTTCTGAAATTAATTTTTCAAGATTTTTATTTGTTGCAGCAATTATTCTCACATCGATATTAATGTCCTTTTCTCCCCCAACTCTAGTAATTTTATTTTCTTGAAGAGCTCTTAAAACTTTTGCTTGTGCAGATAAACTCATATCTCCAATTTCATCTAAAAAAATTGTTCCACCACTAGCAATTTCAAACTTACCCTTTTTTTGTTTATTTGCAGAAGTAAATGATCCTTTTTCATGCCCAAATAATTCACTTTCTATTAGTTCTGAAGGAATTGCTGCACAGTTTACCTCAACTATTGGTATTTTTGCTCTTGAACTTTTATTGTGAATAGAATGAGCTACAAGTTCTTTTCCTGTTCCGTTTTCTCCTGTTATTAAAACTCTGCTGTTAGTTGGGGCAACTTTTGATATTATTTCTTCGATTTTTAGCAATTCATTTGACCTGCCAATCATATTATATTTTTTTTGAACTTTATTTTTTAATATTTTATTTTGATGTTCAAGGTCTTTCTTGTTGAGGCCATTTCTAATTGTGGTTAACAGTCTATTAAGGTCTGGTGGTTTGCTGATGTAATCATAAGCGCCATTTTTTATACATTCAACAGCTGTTTCTAAATCACCGTGACCAGATATCATAATAAAAGGTAAATTATATTCAAGTTCTTTAGATTTAATTAAAACTTCAAGGCCATCAGCTTTTGGCATCTTGATATCACAAAGGGCAAGGTCATATTGATTAGATGAAATTTTTTCAATGGCTTCAAGGCCGTTAGATGCTTCATCTACGATATAATTTTTATTTTCATCTTTAAGAATATTTTTTAAAACATTTCTTATAGACTGTTCATCTTCTATAATAATGATTCTTGCCATTTTTTATTTTTTTTTAAAATGTTAAACAAAACTCCTTCTTTAAGTGAGAATTTTGTAGTATAAATTCTTTTAATTTTATTTTCAAATAAGAAATTTATTAAAATAATTGTAATAATTATATTTTCGGATCTCATTTTTGATAATCCTTTTATTTTCTCTCTTTTAATTATTGTGCTTTTTAAGATTTTTTCTGATACATTTTTTTTATATAAGCTATTATCAATTTTTTGATAATTTTTAGTTTTAGAATTATTATTAAGAATATTAGAAATACAATTGAATGAGCCAGATGATCCTAAAATATTTTGTATACTATGCTTTCTTAAAGAGTTAATAAGATCGGTTAAATTGTTTTTAAAGTATGATTTAATTATTTGAATTTCCTTTTCATTAATGGGATCCGAAGGTTTAAATTTTTGTACCATGGATTGACTGCCAAATGAGTAACTCTTTTTAAAAACAGGCTTTTTGTCCTTAACAATAATAAACTCAGTACTAGCCCCTCCTATATCAATAATTACAAAATTTTTAATTCTTTTTACATTACTTGTAACACCCTCATAAATTAAATTTGCTTCTTTTTCACCTGAAATAACTGAAATTAAAAGATTTGTTTTTTTTTTACATTCCTCTATAAATTTTTTTTTATTTATGGCGTTTCTCAACGAAGCTGTGGCAATACCATATATTTTAGTGCAGTTAAATTTTTTACAAATATTTTTAAAATCATTCAGGGTTGAAATTGATTTTTTAATTGTGATTTTATTAATAATATTTTTTTTTGTACCCTTTCTAATACCAACAAATACTTCTGTGTTGTATAATTTTTTTTTTCTTTTGGTGCAAAAAACTAACAGATTAAATGTATTACTTCCAATATCAATAATTCCAATTTTTGACATATTTAGTTGAACATTTCTTTAATTTTTTCAAGAAAAGATTTTTCAGATTTATCAATTTTAGGTTTGAATTCATCTGAATTTATATTTTCTTCAAAAAATATTTTTTGTTTAGAATTAACTTTTTTTGGAGTCCATACATTTACATGTACTAATAAGTCTCCTCTATTTCTTGAATATTCATTAATATTTGGGATTCCTTTAGATTGCAGTCTTAAAATTTTACCATTTTGTATTCCTGAGGGAATATTAATTTGAACTTTACCTTCAATTGTTGGTATTTCTTTTTTTGTTCCTAAGATAGCCTCAGAAATATTAATATATAAATCATGGTGTATATTTATTCCATCTCTTATAAGCTTGTCGTGTTTAATTTCTTCAATTAAAACCAAAAGGTCTCCATTAACTCCGCCAAAAGGAGCTTCATTTCCTTCATTTGGTATTTTTAGCTGCATCCCCTCTGACACCCCAGCTGGAATATCAATTTCAGTTAATGTATCTTTTTGAATCATTCCATTTTCATCAGACTCAATTGGTTTCTTAGTTATGATTTTTCCTTTCCCTGAGCACTGTGGGCAAGTTGAGCTTGTTTGCATTTGTCCTAATATCGTATTTGTAACCCTTGTAACTTGACCAGATCCATTACATGAACTACAATTGGAAAAACTTACATTGTCAGACTGTACTAGTTTTTTAACTTTTATTTTTTTAACAGTTCCTTCACAAATGTCTTTTAAATCTAATTTTATTCTAATTCTTAAATTAGAACCCTTTAAAATCCTACTTCTTCCGGAGGATCTTCCACTAAATCCCGAAAAACCGCCGAAAATATCACCAAAACTATCGAAAATATCCTCCATATTCATTCCTCCCCCGAAACCACTTCCAGCTCCAACTCCTTGGTGTCCAAATTGGTCATATCTATTTCTTTTTTCTTCATTACTCAAGACACTATATGCTTCGGCAGCTTCTTTAAACTTTTCTTCTGCTTCTTTATTGTCAGGGTTTTTATCTGGATGATATTTGACAGCTAACTTTCTGTACGCTTTTTTTATTTCTTGAGCATTTGCATTTTTTTGCAGTCCAAGAATTTCGTAATAATCTCTTTTATTCATTTATTTTCCAATTACAACTTTTGCAAATCTTATTATTTTACCATTTAACTCATAACCTGGTTCAATTTCTTCAACTATTTTACCTTTCAGTCCTTTGTCATTAATAGATATTTGACTAATAGCTTCATGCTGATTGACGTCAAACTCTGATCCTTTTGAGTTGGTGATTTTAGTTAGACCTTCTTTTTCTAAAGCATCAATTAATTTTTGATAAATAAGTAGGTAGCCTTCATCAGGATTGTTTGATTTATTATTTTTTTTTGCTCTTTCAAAATCATCTAAAACAGGTAAGATTTTTGAAATAACAACTTCTTTTCCATATTCAATTGAAATGGATTTTTCTTTGGTAGTTCTTTTTCTATAATTTTCCCATTCAGCTAATAATCTTATGTATTGCTCTTTACTGTTGCTAATTTCTTTCTCAAGTTCCTCGATTTTTTTATTATCAATTTTCTTTTTTACAGTTCTTTTTTTTTTTGTCATTATTTAATAAATATTTTTTTTAATTTGAATATGGCAAAAACTCTGCCAAATTAATTTTTATGACAATTTGTCACATCTCTTAATATTTGCTCCTATTTTTTGCAATCTTTCAACAATATTTTCATAACCGCGATCAATTTGATTAATGTTATAGATTATACTTTTTCCTTTTGCTGAGAGTGCAGCAATTAACAGAGCAATACCTGCTCTGATATCAGGGGAGCTCATAGTTGTTCCTTTAAGTTCATATTGTCTATTAATGCCAATTATTGTAGCCCTGTGTGGGTCACATAAAATGATTTTTGCCCCCATATCAATTAATTTGTCAACAAAAAATAATCTACTTTCAAACATTTTTTGATGAATCAAAACACTTCCTTTAGCTTGTGTTGCAAGTACTAATATAATACTGATTAAATCAGGTGTAAGTCCAGGCCATGGAGCATCAGAAATAGTGAGAATAGAACCATTCATAAATGTTTCTATCTCGTGATTTTTTTGTTTTTTAAGAATAATATCATCTTTTTCAATATTTATTTTAACACCTAATTTTCTAAAAATTCTAGGAATTATACCTAAATTTTTAATAGAACAGTTTTTTATCCTTATGTTAGATTGAGTCATAATCGCTAAACCAATCCAGCTACCTATTTCTATCATATCAGGCAAAATTTTATGTTTTGTACCGTTTAATTTTTTGACTCCTTTAATCTTAATAAGATTTGTTCCATATCCTGTAATTTTTGCCCCCATAGAATTTAACATTATACATAATTGTTGTATGTATGGTTCGCATGCAGCATTATATATTTCTGTTAAACCCTGAGACAACGATGCTGCCATAACAATATTAGCTGTACCTGTTACAGATGCTTCATCTAATAGAATTTTAGTTCCAAATAATTTTTTCCCATAAACTCTGTAAATATTTTTTGATTTTAATTTCACTTTTGCTCCAAGCATTTCTAGAGATTTAAAATGAGTATCAAGAGGTCTTCGTCCAATTTTATCTCCACCTGGAGTAATTATATCAACTTGACCTTCTCTTGAAGCTAATGGCCCCATAATCATTATTGATCCTCTTATTTTAGAGCTGTATTCAATAAAATTTTTGTCTTCAAAGTAATTACTTTTAATTTTTTTTGCTTCGAAAATAAAGTGGTTATTTTTAACTTTAGTAACATTTACACCTAAAGTTTCCATCAATTTAATAAGGTGAAGGACATCAGAGATTTCAGGAACATTTTTTATTTCAACTTTCTTATTAGTTAACAGGCATGCAGATATTACTTGAAGTGCTTCATTTTTAGATCCTTGTGGTATTATTGTTCCTGATAAACTCTTACCACCTATGATTTCAAAACTACTCATTTTTTATGGTTATTTTTTTTTATTCTGTGATTATTTTTTTTTCTACCAATATTCTTGTATTGAGAAAATGTTTTTTGGTATATGTTAACATTTTCTAATGTGGTGTTTTCAGGAATCTTTATTTTTCCATTTGAGATATTTTCGATTTCACTAAAAATAACATTATCCAAAACGTTTGATTTATTCCAATTTATATATGATCTTTTCATTTGATTAGCAATTGAAATAATAAGTTTATCTTTTTTTTCAGAATCAGTTAATTTGCTAACTTCCTTTAATATATTTATAACATATTTTCCGTAGTGTCTTTGCTTCACACTTCCTTGGGTGTAATCTATTTTTTTAGGTTTTGTGTCAATATCCTTTTTTTTGGGAATTGAGTAGGGGGAGTCAACATCAAGTTTGTAATTAGACATTATGAAAAGGTGGTCCCATAACTTGTGTTTAAAATCATTAACATCTCTTAAATGTGGATTAAGATTTCCCATTATTTGTATAACGACCTCTGCTTGTTGATTTCTTTTTTTTCTATCTTTAATTAGAGAAAGGCTATCGATTATTTGATGGATATGACGTCCATATTCAGGAATAATAAGTTTAGAAAGTTCAGTATTATATTTCATAATGTTTAGAATGTAATTATTTTTAAGAGATGATATTTTCGGGTAAATATAATTTTTTTTAATCAATTAAATCAAATTTAGCATATCTAACTAAAATTGTTTTAATATTATCTCTGCCAAATCTTACAACTATTTTTTCATTTGAGTCTAATAAATCAGTAATTATTCCTTGTCCAAATATATTGTGTTTAATTTTTTTTCCGATTTTTAAACCATGCGATAATTTGTTTTCAGTTTTATTTAAATTTTTGATTTTGATTAATTTTTTTGGTGTTTTAAATTTAAATGAATATCTGTTACTATTCTTTGATTGGTTGATTTTAGATTGAATTTTTAAATTAAAAACTGATTTTGATATACAGCTTTCATCAATTTCATTTAAAAATCTACTAGGTTCGTTTGAGACAAAGTTGTTGAATCTAAATCTTGTATTGCAGTATGATAAGTTAACTTGTTCTTTGGCTCTAGTTATGGCTACATATAATAATCTTCTTTCTTCTTCAATATCTTTCTTGGAAAACATAGCTTGTTGGGATGGGAAAATATTTTCTTCTAAACCAATTATAAATACATTTTTAAATTCTAATCCTTTTGACTGATGAATAGTCATCAGAGAAACAAAATTTTCTTCCTGGTCCATTTTTTTTTGTTCATTTTCATTTACAAGAACTGATTGATCTAAAAATTCTCCAATTTTATCATTTTTATTTTCATCACAAAATAATTTTATTGCATTAATTAATTCTTTTACGTTTTCAATTTTTGAAATACTTTCTACTGTTTCTTCCTTGGCTAAATAATCAAAGTAGTCAATTTTATTTATTAAATTACTAGTAAGGTCAAATGCAGATGTTGAAGAATTTTCAGAAAAATAATTAATCAATTCACAAAAGTTGTTTATTCTTTTTTTTGTTCCAGAATTAATATTTAGATCTATTTCTTCAATTGAGTTTATCAGTTCCCAAATACTAACATTATTATTATTAGCGAAATATCTTATTTTCTCAATTGTTGTTTTACCAATCCCCCTTGGTGGTGTGTTAATTATTCTAAATAAAGACTCTTCATCTTGATTGTTAACAATTAGTTTTAAATATGCTAAAATATCTTTTATTTCTCTTCTGTTGTAAAAAGATAATCCAAAAACTTTATAATTAATATTTAGTTTTCTTAACCCCTCTTCAATACTTCTTGATTGACTGTTCATTCTGTATAAAACTAAGTAATCAGAGTGATTATAAATAGCGGAATTATCTTTGATAAATTTTGCGATAAAATTTCCCTCGGATTTATCAGAATCAGTTTTAGTTATTTTTATTTTTTCACCTTGATCTTTTTTTGTCCAAATGTTTTTATCAAGTTTTTGATTATTATTTGAAATTAAACTGTTAGCAGCGTTTAGTATATTTTTGGTTGATCTAAAATTTTCTTCTAATTTAAAAATGTTTGATTTCGTATAGAAACTAGTGAAATTTAAAATATTATTTATGTTTGCTCCTCTAAAAGAGTAAATACTTTGTGAATCATCTCCAACTACACACAGGTTGTTATGTTTTTTTTCTAACATTTTTATAATTTCAAGCTGAAGTATATTAGTATCTTGAAACTCATCAATTAATATATATTTAAAAATGCTTTGATATTTTTCTAAAGTTTTTCCATCATTTCTTAATAAATTCAATGTGTTTAAAAGAAGATCATCAAAATCCATATTGTCATTTTGTTTGCATTTTTTCACATATTCTTTGTAAATAAATGAAAATTTAGGTTGATTTTTATTTTCATCATTTTTCAACATTTCATATTTTTCTGAATATGATTTTGGATCAATCAAGTTATTTTTTAGAAGGGAGATTTTAGAAAAGATAGAACTTGGTTTATATATTTCTTTATCAAGCCTATGGTCTTGAATTATTCTTTTTATCATTGTTTTTGAATCTTCATTGTCAAGAATTGTAAATTGATTATTAAATCCAATTTTATTTGCTTCTTTTCTTAATATTTTTGCGAAGACAGAATGAAATGTTCCTGCCCATAAGTTCCATATTGGTTTTTCCGGAATTAAGTTATTAATTCTACTTACCATTTCTTTAGCAGATTTGTTTGTAAAAGTAAGGGCAAGAATATTATTAGGATTGACTCCTAGATTAATTAAATGGGCAATTTTTGATGTAATTACTCTAGTTTTTCCTGATCCAGGGCCAGAAATAATTATGATTGACCCTTCTGTTTGTTCAACGCATTTTCTTTGGATATCGCTAAGACTGTCTAAGTATTTCATTTTTTTTTAATTCATAAATATATATTTTTTTAATAAATCTGTTGCAATGATTTGGTTAAGTTTTTATTAAAACTGTAACTATCTAAATAACAGAGCTTTGAATCTTTTATTTAAATTATTTTAAAAAAAAAAAAATAATATGGTTTGATATAAAAATTAAAAATTATAGATTTGCACACCTTTTAGGGAAGGCTATGCTTTTTTTAGAGGGATTATAAATTAATAATTTTTAAATATGCCAACTATACAACAATTGATAAGAAAGGGGAGAAAAGTCTTTAAAAGCAAGAGTAAATCGGGTGCGCTTGATACTTGCCCGCAAAGAAGAGGGGTTTGTACTAGGGTTTATACAACAACTCCAAAAAAACCAAACTCTGCTATGAGAAAAGTAGCCAGAGTAAGGCTAACTAATGGTAATGAGGTTAATGCATATATTCCAGGAGAAGGTCATAATTTACAAGAGCACTCCATTGTTCTGGTAAGAGGAGGAAGAGTAAAAGACTTACCTGGTGTTAGATATCATATTGTAAGAGGGGCATTAGATACGGCAGGAGTTGAAGGAAGAAATCAAAGAAGGTCAAAATATGGTTCGAAAAAACCTAAAAAAAAGTAATTAGAAATGAGAAAATCAAGGGCTAAAAAAAGAATTTTATTACCTGATCCAAAATTTGGAGACAAGCTTGTGACAAGGTTTGTTAATTGTCTTATGATTAGTGGAAACAAACAAAAAGCGTTTAAAATATTTTATAATGCTTTAGATATAGTAAAAAAGCACGAAAGCATAGATGAGGATCCTTTGGTAGTTTGGAAAAAATCACTTTCCAATATTATGCCAGAAGTTGAGGTTAGAAGTAGAAGAGTAGGTGGTGCTACTTTTCAAATTCCAATGCCTATAAGGCCAGAAAGAAAAATATCCATGGGTATGTCATGGTTAATTAATTTTTCAAGAAAAAGAAATGGAAAAACTATGTCAGAAAAATTAGCTGCTGAAATAATTGCTGCGTCCAATGAGGAAGGAGGTGCTTTTAAGAAGAAAACAGAAGTTCATAAAATGGCTGAATCTAATAAAGCCTTTTCTCACTTTAAAATATAAATAAAATGTCAAAAAGAGACCTAAAATATACGAGAAACATTGGTATTATGGCACACATAGATGCTGGTAAAACTACCACGACTGAACGTATACTATATTATACAGGGTTAAGTCATAAAATTGGAGAGGTTCATGATGGGGCAGCTACTATGGATTGGATGGAGCAAGAGCAGGAGAGAGGAATTACAATTACATCTGCTGCGACAACAACAAACTGGAAGTTTAGAGGTGATGAGTTTAAAATGAATATAATTGACACACCAGGTCACGTTGATTTTACAGTTGAAGTTGAAAGATCTTTGAGAGTTTTAGATGGTGCGATTGCACTTTTTTGCGCCTCTGGTGGTGTTGAGCCACAGTCAGAAACTGTTTGGAGGCAAGCAGATCGTTATAAAGTACCTAGAATAGGCTTTGTTAATAAAATGGATAGGATTGGTGCTGATTTTTTTAGATGTGTAGACCAAATTAAAGATAGGTTAAATGGAAACCCTGTTCCAATTCAGATACCAATAGGTGCTGAGGATGATTTTAAAGGTGTTGTTGATTTAATTAAAATGAAAGCAATCATTTGGAATGAAGAAGATTTAGGTATGACATATGAGGAACTAGATATACCAGAGGACTTAAAGATTGAGGCCGAGACGTGGAGAGAGAAATTATTAGAGGCTGTTGCCGAATCAGATGAGGTTTTAATGGAAAAATATTTTGATAACCCTGAGACAATCACTCCTGAAGAAATTGAAAGAGCATTAAGAACAGCAACACTAAACATGTCGGTTACTCCTTTAATGTGTGGTTCTGCTTTTAAAAATAAAGGAGTTCAAACGGCACTTGATAATGTAATGTTGTATTTACCTAGTCCTTTAGATGTTGGTGAAGTTGAAGGCATAGACCCTTCTAACGATGAGTTAGTAAAAAGAGGTCCTTCAAATGAACAGCCATTTAGTGCTTTAGCATTTAAGATTGCAACTGACCCTTTTGTTGGTAGACTTTGTTTTTTTAGAGTTTATTCAGGGAAGCTTAATGCAGGTTCTTATGTATTGAATACAAGATCTGGTGCTAAAGAAAGAATTAGTAGGATTTTCCAAATGCACTCAAACAATAGAAATTCTCTTGATGTCATTGAGGCAGGTGATATCGGTGCTGCTGTAGGATTTAAAAATATTAAAACAGGTGACACATTATGTGCTGAGAATGCTCCGGTCTCCTTAGAATCAATGGAATTTCCAGAACCAGTAATTGGTATTGCGGTTGAGCCAAAAACTAAGGCTGATCTAGATAAATTAGGGAACGGATTAGCAAAACTTTCTGAAGAAGATCCAACATTTCAAGTTAAAACTGATGATGACTCTGGTCAAACTATTATTTCTGGTATGGGCGAACTACATCTTGAGGTTTTAATAGATAGGCTCAAGAGAGAGTTTTCGGTTGAATGTACTCAAGGAGCTCCTCAAGTTAATTATAAAGAAGCAATTTCAGGCTCTACTGAACACAGAGAAATATACAAAAAACAAACAGGAGGAAGAGGTAAATTTGCCGATATTGTGTTTACAATAGAGCCAAATAATGACCCTGAAAATCCAGGATTTAATTTTATAAATAAAATCAAGGGTGGAAATATTCCAAGAGAGTATATTCCCTCTGTTGAAAAGGGTTTTAAACAGGCAATGGGTAATGGAGTTTTAGCTGGTTTTGAAATAGATTCTATGCAAGTAACTTTAACTGATGGTTCGTATCATGCTGTTGACTCGGATTCTTTATCATTTGAAATTTGTGCTAAGCTTGCATTTAAAGAAGCTTTACCAAAGTGTAGCCCCATCTTATTAGAACCTATTATGAAACTAGAAGTTGTTACACCTGAAGAAAATATGGGAGATGTAATAGGAGATTTAAATAAAAGGAGAGGTTTAATTGAAGGTACTAATGAAAGAAGTGGAGCTACAATTATAAATGCTAAGGTTCCTTTATCAGAAATGTTTGGATATGTTACTGATTTAAGAACAATAACATCTGGTAGAGCAACATCAACTATGGAGTTTTTTAATTTTCAAGAAGCTCCAAAAAATATTGCACAAGAAGTAATTAACAAAGTAAAAAAAATAGAGGCTTAAAGTTATGAGTCAAAAAATTAGAATAAAATTAAAATCATACGATCACAATTTAGTAGATAGAACTGCTGAAAAAATTGTTAAAACTGTTAAACCAACTGGTGCTGTTGTAAGTGGGCCTATCCCATTACCGACCCATAAAAAACATTTTACAGTTTTAAGATCCCCTCATGTAAATAAAAAAGCAAGAGAGCAATTTGAGTTAAGTTCATTCAAAAGATTATTAGATATTTTTTGTGCAACTAACGCTAACAAAACTGTGGATGCGCTTATGAAGTTAGAGTTACCTAGTGGTGTTGAAGTAGAAATTAAAGTTTAATTAAAAATTATGGCTGGGATATTAGGAAAAAAAATAGGAATGACTAGCATTTTTGATGCTGATGGACTTAATACTGCATGTACAATTATTCAAGCAGGTCCGTGTGTGGTTACTCAGATCAAAAAGTTGGAAACAGAAGGTTATAACTCTATACAGGTCGGTTATGATGACAAGCATTTAAGAAAAGCTTTAAAGACAGAAATTGGTCATTTAAAAAACTCAAAGGCAACACCTAAAAAGGTTTATAAGGAGTTTTCAATATTTGATGTTGAAATTTCTGACCAAGATGGAAATAACTCTAGAGAAGAGTTAAAAGTAGGTGATGTTTTTACTATTAATAGTGTTTTTAAGGAAGGTGAATTTGTAGATGTTAGTGGTAAAAGTAAAGGTAGAGGTTTTCAAGGTGTGGTAAAAAGACATGGTTTTAGAGGAGTTGGTGATGCTACTCACGGGCAACATAATAGAATGAGAGCGCCTGGTTCTATTGGTGCTGCTTCATATCCTGCAAGAGTCTTTAAAGGTATGAGAATGGCAGGTAGAATGGGAGGGAAAAGATTTACGTACCAAAATTTAAAAATTATGAAAATAATTACTGATAAAAATATAATGTTGGTTAAAGGTGCTATACCAGGTCCTAAAAATAGTTATGTTGAAATAACTAATTAGAATATTATGAAATTAAAAGTATTAAATATAGAGGGTAAAGAAACTGGGAAAGAGATATCTCTTAGCGATAAGGTGTTCAAAATTGAACCTAATGATCATGTTGTTTATCTAGCTGTTAAGCAATTTATGGCAAATAACCGTCAAGGTACTCATAAAGCAAAGCCTAGATCTGAAATCACTGGAAGTACAAGAAAGATAAAGAAACAAAAGGGAACAGGTACCGCTAGAGCTGGTAGTATAAAGTCTCCGTTATTTAGAGGAGGGGGTAGAACTTTTGGGCCATTACCAAGAGACTACTCATTTAAGCTTAATAAAAAGGTTAGAAAATTGGCAAAGAAATCTGTTTTTTCTTCAAAGATTGCAAGTAAAAGTATCTTAGTTTTAGATCAGTTTTCTTTTGATAAACCTAGCTCAAAAAAATGTATAAAAATGTTAACAGATTTGGGTATAAATTCTGCGAAATCATTGTTAATTTCAGAAACAAAAAATAACAACCTTTTACTTTCTTCAAAAAATGTTGAAAAAGTAAGTGTGTTGAATTCGGATGAATTAAATATTTATTCTCTCATGAATGCGAATAAAATAGTTATTTCAGAGGCGGCAATTAAGAAAATAGAGAACATATTAAAGTAATTTTAAAATGAATGTAATTATTAAGCCAATTGTAACAGAAAAAATGACTCAAAAAACAGAGTCGTTGAATGATTACGGTTTTATTGTTAATAGGAAAGCAAATAAAATCGAAATAAAAAAAGCAGTTGAAAATAATTACGGCGTTAAAGTTTTATCTGTTAGGACCATGGTCTATAGAGGTAAAGAGAAAAGTAGATTTACTAAAACAGGGGTTATTAAGGGTAAAACAAATTCACTTAAGAAAGCAATAGTTAGATTGAAAAAGGATAATAGTATAGATTTTTATAATAATTAAAATGGCAACAAGAAAATTAAAACCTACTACACCAGGACAACGTTTTAAAGTCGTTACTTCATTTGATCTAACATCTTCAAAGCCAGAAAAAAGCTTATTAGCTGTAAATAAAAGAAGTGGGGGTAGGAATAAAGATGGAAAGATGACAATGAGATACATTGGTGGGGGTCACAAGAAGAAATATAGAGTGATAGATTTTAAAAGACAGAAAGTAGATATTCCTGCTACAGTCAAAACAATCGAGTATGATCCAAACCGAAGTTCAAGAATAGCACTATTATACTATGCTGATGGTGAAAAAAGATATATTCTTTGTCCCAAAGGTATGAATATTAATGATCAAGTCTTATCCGGAAAAAAAGCGTCTCCAGACACTGGAAATGCTTTATATCTTTCTGATATTCCACTTGGTACAGCTGTTCATAATATTGAATTAACACCCGGAAAGGGAGGTGAACTAGCAAGAAGCGCGGGATCTTTTGCTACTCTTGTTGCAAGAGAGGGAAAGTATGTAACTTTAAAGTTACCCAGCGGAGAAATTAGAATGGTATTATCTTCATGCTTTGCAACAATTGGATCACTTTCTAACTCAGAAAATAATTTACAAAAATCAGGAAAGGCCGGAAGAAGTCGTTGGTTAGGCAGAAGACCTAGAACAAGAGGAGTTGCTATGAACCCTGTTGACCATCCAATGGGAGGAGGTGAAGGAAAATCCTCAGGGGGACATCCAAGATCAAGAAACGGTATTCCTGCTAAAGGATTTAAAACAAGAAAAAAGAAAAAAGCGTCAAATAAATTTATTGTAGAACGAAGAAAAAAATAAAATATGGCTAGATCTCTAAAAAAAGGACCATTTGTTTCAGTTAAGCTGGTAAAAAAAATTACAACAGCAGTTGAATCTAATAAGAAATCTGTAATAAAGACATGGAGTAGAGCTTCAATGATTATACCTGATTTCGTAGGACAAACTATTGCGGTTCACAATGGAAAGCAATTTATACCAGTTTTTATTACTGAAAATATGGTTGGTCATAAGCTAGGTGAGTTTTCTCCGACTAGAAACTTTAGAGGGCACTCAGGTAACAAGAGATAAAAGATAAATTAATATGGGAGTAAGAAAAAAAAATAGATCTAAAGTAATTAAGGAAGCAAACAAAAAAATTGCTTTTGCTAAATTAATGAAATGCCCAACCTCACCAAGGAAGATGAGATTGATCGCTGATCAAATTAGAGGTTTGGATATTAATATAGCTTTAAACATTTTAAAGACAGATAGAAAAGAATCTTCAAGTAAGATGGAAAAATTACTTTTATCATGTATGGCTAATTGGAAACAAAAAAATAAAGATAAAAATATTGAAAACACAGATCTTTTTATTAAGGAAGTATATGTTGATTCTGCTAGAATGTTAAAGAGAATTCAACCAGCTCCACAAGGAAGAGCTCACAGGATAAGAAAAAGATCTAATCATATTACTATGATTATTGATGAAGAAAAAAAATCTGAAAAAAAAACAGCTAAAATAAATTAAATAATATGGGACAAAAGACAAATCCAATAGGTAATAGATTAGGTTTTATAAGAGGCTGGGATTCAGTTTGGTATGGTGGTGTAGATTTTGGAGATAGGCTTTCAGAAGACTATAAAATCAGAAAATATATTAAAGCTCGTCTTTCAAAAGCAAGTGTCTCTAAAATAGTTATAGAAAGGTTAAAAAATATTACTATAACGATCAGTACAGCTCGGCCTGGTATAATCATAGGAAAAGGAGGTCAAGAAGTTGATAAGTTAAAAGAGGAGTTAAAAAAGTTAACAAAAAAGGATATTCAACTGAATATTTTCGAAATTAAAAGACAAGAGCTTGATGCTTATCTTGTTGCAATGAACGTTGCTCGCCAAATTGAAGGTAGAATAAATTACAGAAAAGCTGTAAAAATGTCTATTTCTTCCTCTGTACGAATGGGGGCTCTAGGTATTAAAATTCAAGTAGCCGGAAGGCTTAATGGAGTTGAGATGGCTCGTACTGAAAGTTGGAAGGAGGGTAGAATTCCATTACATACATT
>TARA_B100001057_G_scaffold500472_1_pt1 | contig 37586 bp, 27 predicted proteins | sample TARA_B100001057 | Tara Oceans TARA_B100001057 (sample SAMEA2621839) | marine metagenome | biome: marine biome (ENVO:00000447); feature: surface water layer (ENVO:00002042); material: "saline water (ENVO:00002010), including plankton (ENVO:xxxxxxxx)" | depth 5 m | reverse complement strand
GATTCATTGGTAGAAGATGCTAAAAACTTAATGAATAAGTATAAAATTGGTGGTATACCAGTTTTATCATCAGAAAAAAAACTAGTTGGAATTGTTACTAATAGAGATCTTAGATTTGAAAAAAATAATAAAAAATCTATAAAGTCTGTTATGACATCTTCCTCCCTCATTACATCTACAAAAAATATTTCTTTAAGTGAAGCAGAAACAATTTTACAAAAAAATAAAATAGAGAAGTTACCAATTGTTAATTCAAATAATGAGTTAATAGGACTAATCACATTTCGAGACATTAGTAAAGTAAAAAAACAACCGAATGCGTGTAAAGACAATTATGGAAGACTTAGAGTTGCTGCAGCAATTGGGGTTGGAGATAAAGGCTTGGCTAGATGTTCTGCTTTAGCTAATGCAGGTGTTGATGCTGTTGTTATTGATACTGCTCATGCTCATTCTAAACTTGTTATTGAAACTCTTAAAGAAGTAAAAAAGAATTTTAAAAATATTGATTGTATAGTTGGTAATATAGCTACTCCTGAAGCGGCTAGGTTATTGATTAAAAATAATGCTGATGGAGTAAAAATTGGTATTGGTCCAGGTTCAATTTGTACCACTAGAGTTGTTTCTGGTGTTGGTGTTCCTCAACTGACAGCAATAAGTAATATTTTTTCAAACTTAAAAAAAAATAAAATACCATTAATTGCTGATGGAGGTATTAGATTTTCAGGAGACATTGTTAAAGCTATTGTAGCTGGTGCTAATACAGTTATGTTAGGATCTATGTTAGCTGGTTTAGAAGAGTCTCCAGGTCAAACAATCATTTTTGAGGGTAGGAAATTCAAGTCATATCGTGGTATGGGCTCAATTGAAGCTATGAGTGCTGGTTCCAGTGATAGGTATTTTCAAGATCATAAAAGTGATGTCACGAAGTTAGTACCAGAGGGAATTGTAGGTAGAGTTCCTTATAAAGGGAAGTTATCAGAATTAATTTTTCAGTACATAGGAGGTTTAAAGGCAGGTATGGGCTATTGTGGTGCAAAGAAAATATCTGATTTGAAGAAGGCGAAATTTATTAAAATTAGTTCAGCTGGAATGAGAGAAAGTCATCCTCACAATGTAACAATAACAAGGGAAGCCCCTAATTACTCAAGATAAAATCAACACACAATGAAATATTTATTTTTTATTTTTCTTTTTTCGTTTTTGAATTCCCAAGAAAATTACTTAGTTAAAATTGGCAATAATGAAATTTTTACACCAGAATTTTTAAATATATATAATAAAAATAGAACCGATAATGATAGTTTAATTAATTCTAATGAAATTGATGAATATCTTGATTTATTTATAAATTTTAAACTAAAAGTTATAGAAGCAGAGTCCTTAGGAATGGATACTCTTCCATCATTTAAAAAAGAGCTTGCTGGTTATAGAAATCAATTAAGTAAATCGTATTTGAATGATACTAAAGTAACTAAGGGTCTATTGCAAGAAGCATATGATCGAATGAAGTATGAAATTAATGCCAGTCATATTTTAGTTTCAATTGATCCTACATCTTCGCCTGAGGATACATTAAAAGCATTGAGAAAAATTAATAAAATTAAGAATGAATTTATGAACGGTGTTAGCTTTGAAAAGTTAGCTTCAAAATACTCTGATGATCCATCTGTTTCTAAAAATGATGGAAATCTAGGTTTTTTTTCCGCACTTAGAATGTTGTATTCATTTGAATCTGCTGCTTATAACACACCAATTGGTCAAGTTTCAGACCCTGTAAGAACATCTTATGGATACCATTTATTAAAAGTAAATGATAAAAGAAAAACAAGAGGTGATGTAAAAGTTGCTCATATTATGATTGTAAATGATAAAAAATCTAAATCTGATACTTTAGCTAAAGAAAAAATATTTGAGATATACAGTCTCTTAAGTGAAGGTGAAGATTTTTCTGATCTAGCCAAAAAATATTCAGATGACAAGAAATCTGGATCCAGAGGAGGTGAGTTAGACTGGTTCGGAGTTACCAACAAAGTTAATATGTATGAAACATTTTCAAATGCATCATTTGATTTAGTAAATATTGGAGACATCTCTAAACCAATAAAAACACCTGCAGGATGGCATATTATAAAATTATTACAAAAAAAAGATTTACCTCCATATTCCGAAATTGAATCAACTTTAAAATCAAGGATTGAAAAAGATTCTAGGTCTCAAAAAAGTAGAAATGCATTAGTCAAAAGATGTAAAGATTTTTATGATTTTAGAGAATTTAAAAAGTATCTAAAAACTTTTTATGATCTAGAAAGTGAGAAAATTTTGAAAGCAAAGGGGCCTCAAGAATTATTAAGTAAAAATGACAAAAAACTTTTTTCTCTTACATATAATGACAAGATTAAAAACTTTACTCAAAATGATTTTTTAGTTTTTTTAATGAATTTCAAGAATAGTTTTAGGAATAAAGAAAACTCTTCAACTATTATTGATGAATTATATAGAATGTTTATTGAACAAAGTATAATTAATTTTGAAAACAATAATCTTGAATCAAGATACTCTGAATTTGCTATGTTGATGGATGAATACCATGATGGTATCCTTTTATTTGATTTAATGAATGAAATGGTATGGTCGAAAGCAGTAAATGACACTGTTGGATTAAATTCTTTTTACTCCTCATTAATAACTACAAATCCCTCAAGTAATTTTTTCCACCCGGAAAGAGTTGTTATAAAAGTTTATGAAACATATGACGAGAAAACACATAAAAAATTAATTAAACAATTTAATAGAGGTTATGATGATGAATATTTGATTTCCAGATTTAATAAAGATTCAAATTTAAATTTAAAAATTTATGAAGAAGTTATTCCCTTAGTTGAAAGTGCTAAAATTAAGGAAACATATAATGATTCAAGTAAATATTATTTTAATATTAAAAAAGATACTTTAAAAAAATCCATCAAGGAATTAGATTTAATCAAAGGTCTTGTGATTTCTGAATATCAAAATTTATTGGAAAAAGAGTGGTTAAGTACGTTGAAAGAAAAGTATAAAATTTATGTTAATTATGATATTTTAAAATTAATTAAAGAAAATAAAATCAATCAAATTAATCAAGAATCCAATAATGAAGAAATAAAAATCCCTGAGTTTTTCGGTACTTTTTCTAATGCATACAAAAAAGCTGTCAAAACATTAGGGTCATCCAAGAAAACCTATTTTAAATGGAAGGGTAATACTTATACAACTGAATAAAATTTATTATTTATTCATGTCTCAATAAAATTTGTATATTAAGAAATAAATAAACTGATGGTTAATAAATATATTTTTCTTTTAATTTTAATTATATCCAATCATTTTTCTTTTTCACAAGATATTAATAAACAAAAATTAGATGGAGTTGTAGCTATTGTTGGTGATGATGTTTTGTTCTACAGTGAATTAAATGAAAGCATGTTACAGTACAGCTCTCAAAATAATTTAAACTTATCTAATAAAGATTTACAAACGCAAGTTCTTGAAGAGCTTCTTTTTCAAAAACTATTAGTATACCATGCTAAAATTGATAGTATAATTGTAGGGGATAATGAAGTTAATAATAATTTGGAGAGAAGATTAGATTATATAACTTCTCAAATTGGTTCTGAAAAAAAGGTTGAAAAATATTTTGATAAGACAATGCCTCAAATAAAGCAACAGTTGGAAATAAGTATTAGAGAACAATTAACAGCCCAGCTTATGCAGCAGAATATAACTAAGTTTGTTGATATTACTCCCTCAGAGATAGTTTCTTTTTATGAAGAAATTTCTCAAGATAGTTTGCCTTTTTTGGAAGATCAGTATATAATGTCTCAAATTATAATTCTTCCAAATCCATCAGATTCCTCTATTTTACAAACAAAAAATAAGTTGAGTAATTTGAGAGAAAGAATAACTAGTGGCGATAAATTTTCTACCATGGCTATTCTGTATTCTGAAGACCCTGGTTCTTCTAGAACAGGGGGTGAGTATTTTGGTGTAAAAAAAGGTCAGCTAGAAAAAAAATTTGAAGCCGTTATATTTAGCCTTTCCATTGGGGAGTTATCAAATATTTTTAAAACAGAATATGGTTTTCATATTGCAAAATTAATCGATAGAAAAGGTGGTGTTGTTGATTTTGCTCATATTTTGATGGTTCCTAAAGTTTTTTATAAAGAATTAGATGAGTCAAAAGAAGTTTTGAACTCAATAAAAGAAGACATAGAGGGTTCTAGAACAACATTTGAGCTGGCTGCTAAAAAATATTCAGATGATGAATCCACAAAATATAATGGTGGTTTTTTAGTTAATGAAAAAACAGGTGAATATAAATTTTATTCAGATGAAATTGAGAGCTCTATCAAATCTAAATTACTTAATATGGAAGTTGGTCAAATTTCCGAACCTATTTATTATAAGTCCTCCGATGGTAAAGAGGGTTATAGAATAATTAGTCTAGTGGAAAAAATTGATGCTCACTATGCAAATATTAGTAATGACTTTGCGCTAATTAAAATGTATGCTGAAAATTTAAAAAAACAAAACGTACTTTCTGATTGGATTAATTCAAAAATTAAAAATACTTTTATTCAAATAGATGAAGATTTTTTAAATCTTAATTATAATTATAATTGGGTTAAATAAAATTTATATGCAAACAAATAATAATGATCTAAAAACAATAGAAAATTTACTTATTTCTTGTAATGAAATTAAAAAAGAAGTTGCAAAAAAAATAGTAGGTCAAAAAAATGTTATAAATAAATTATTAATTTCTATATTTTCTGGCGGTCACGTTGTTTTAATTGGTGTGCCGGGGCTAGCTAAAACATTATTAGTTAATACCATTTCTAGTACACTAGGATTAAATTTTAATAGAATTCAGTTTACACCTGATTTAATGCCTTCAGACATAATGGGTTCGGAAATAATTGATGTTGATAGAAATTTTAAATTCGTTAAAGGTCCTCTTTTTGGAAATATAATTTTAGCTGATGAAATAAATAGAACTCCACCTAAAACACAATCTGCACTTTTAGAAGCTATGCAGGAAAAAAGTGTGACAGTTGCTGGAAAAACCTACTATCTTGAATCTCCTTTCTTTGTTTTAGCTACCCAAAATCCAATTGAGCAAGAAGGTACCTATCCTTTGCCCGAAGCGCAACTAGATAGGTTCATGTTTAGTATTATGATTGATTATCCTAATTTTGATGAGGAATTATCAATAGTTAAAAAAACAACTAGTGTAAATAATATTGAAATTAAAAATGTAATTAATGCAGAACAAATTTTAAGTTACCAAAAGTCGTTATTTAATGTCCCTATTACTGATAATGTTTATTCTTATGCTGTTGGTTTAGTTAGAAAAACAAGACCTAATACTAAGAGCTGTCCAGAGGAAATAAGTAAGTTTATTGATTTTGGAGCTGGTCCAAGAGCTTCCCAGTATTTAATATTAGGAGCAAAAATGAACGCTATTTTAAACGGAAAAATAACTCCCGATGTTGAGGATGTGAGATCTGTGTCTTTTGATGTGTTAAGGCATCGCATAGTCAAGAATTATAAAGCAGAAGCAGAAGGAATTAGTGTAGAGAAATTAATACAGAATTTATTTTAAATATTTTTTTACTATTTTTTTTGCTTCTTTTCTAACATTTATTTCATTAAAATTTGTTTTATTTACAATCTTTTCTAACTCTCTTTTAAATTCTTTTTTTTTGTAAATATTTATTAATAACTCCTCATTTATTGCTTCTTTTAGCCAAAAGATTTGTTTATTTTTCATTTTTTTATTTTCTAGACAAAATTTAATTTTACCCCAAATTGAACTTATATTCTGTGGCTTAAGTGATGAAAAAGTTTCAATTATTTTCTCATTTTTAAATTTATCAGAAAAATTATTTTTTTCTTTTGACTTCTCAATATTATTTATTGTGTCAATTTTATTTATCAAGATTAAATCAGCAATTTCAAGGATGCCTTTTTTTATAGCTTGAATATGGTCACCTGATTTGGGTAGACATAATAGAATAAAGCAGTCACAAATAAAATGACCTGTTATTTCACTTTGCCCAACTCCAACTGTTTCTATAAAAATAAAATCAAATCCAAATGTTTTGCATAAAATAATACTTTCTCTTGTTCTTTTATTAATTCCACCTAATGCATCTCCACTAGGTGAGGGCCTAATAAAGACATTTGGCTTAGATGAAATTTTTTGCATTCGAGTTTTGTCAGCCATTATACTTCCTTTTGACTTTTTACTTGTTGGGTCAACAGCGAGTACAGCAATTTTATTACTCTCAATTAAGTGATTTCCTAACGTATCAATAAATGTGCTTTTCCCAACACCTGGGGGGCCACTAACACAAATTATTTTAGATTTAGTTTTTTCTTTTAAGCATAAATCAATTAAATTATTGGCAATTTCTTTATCAGAATCTCTGTTACTTTCAATAACTGTAATAGCTTGAGCAAGAGTACTTATGTCTTTGTTTTTTATACCTCTAAAATATTCATTTGCTTTCATTTTAGATAGATTCAATTATTTCTATGGCAGCTTGTGCTATTATTGTTCCAGGTCCAAAAATGTTGTTTACTCCCTTTTCATAAAGAAATTGGTGGTCCTTTTTAGGAATGATTCCACCAACTACAATTAAGATTTTCTTTTTACTTTTTTTCTTTAAACAATTTATTAGTTTTGGAATCGATGTTTTGTGCCCACCAGCAAGACTTGATATTCCAATTATATGAACATCATTTTCAATAGCTTGTTTAGTAATTTCTTCTGGTGTTTGAAATAATGGTCCAATATCAACGTCAAAGCCTAAATCAGAGAAGCTAGTGGCAATTATATTAGCCCCACGGTCATGGCCATCTTGACCAACTTTTGCTACTAGGATTCTAGGTCTTCTGCCTATTTTTTCAGCAAGCAAATTAATTTTATTTATTGCCTCATTAAATATTTTATTTTCTTTAATTTCCATCGAATAAATTCCAGTACTAATAGTTCGTTCAGGTACATATCTTTTGAAAACTTTTTCACATGCTTCTGAAATTTCACCAAGTGTTGCCCTTTCTGTTGCTGCTTCAACACATAAATCTAATAAATTGTTATTGTTTTCAAAACAAGCTTTGGTAATATTATTTAATGACTTTATTACTTTTTTTGTATTTCTTTTTTCTTTTATTTTTTGTAATTTTTTTATTTGACTTTTTTGAACTTTGCTATTATTTATGCTTAAAATTTCAACTTGTTGGTTTTCGTTACTTTTGTAAGAGTTTAATCCAATTATTAAAATTGTTTTAGAGTCTATCTGAGCTTGTCTTTTTACAGCAGCTTCTTCAATTGTTTTTTTTGGAATTCCAAGTTCAATTAATTTGGTCATACCTCCCTCTTTTTCTACATCAGTGATAATTTTAGAAGCTTTTTTTAACAGATCGTTAGTTAATTTTTCTAGAAAATGTGATCCGCCAAAGGGGTCAATTAATTGACATATATTTGACTCTTCTTGTAAGAAAATTTGAGTATCTCTGGCAATTTTTGCAGATTGTGGTGTTGGTAATGTTATGGCTTCATCATAACTGTTTGTGTGAAGTGATTGGGTTCCTCCTATAACAGCGGCTAATCCTTCAATACATGTTCTTGTTATATTGTTTAATGGGTCTTGCTCAGTTAAGCTCCATCCAGAAGTTTGACAATGGGTTCTTAACATTAAAGATTTTTCTTTTTTAGGTTTAAATTTTTTAACGATTTGCGCCCATAAGATTCTTGCTGCTCTCAATTTTGCAACTTCAATAAAAAAATCCATTCCTATTCCCCAGAAAAAGGAAATTCTTGGGGCAAAATCATCTATATTTAGACCTGATTTTATACCTGTTTTTAAATATTCTAATCCATTTGCGAGAGTAAATGCTAATTCTAGTTCAGGTGTTGCGCCTGCTTCCAGCATGTGATAGCCACTGACGCTTATTGAGTTAAATTTTGGCATGTTAAGAGAAGTATATTTGAATATATCACTAACAATTCTCATTGATTGAGTAGGAGGATATATGTAAGTATTTCTTACTAAAAATTCTTTTAATATATCATTTTGAATTGTTCCTGTAATTTTACTTAGAGGTATTTCTTTTTCTTTTGCATGTGAAATTAAAAAAGCCATAATTGGTAATACAGCACCATTCATTGTCATTGAAATAGATGTGTTTTCTATTGGGATATCTTTAAATAATCTTTTAATATCTTCAATTGTATCAATTGCAACTCCGGCCATTCCTACATCAGACTTTACTCTTTCGTGATCTGAATCATATCCTCTATGTGTTGGTAGATCAAAAGCAACAGATAAACCAGTCTGACCAGCTTTTAAATTTTTTTTATAAAACTCATTTGAATCTTCAGCTGTTGAGAATCCTGCGTATTGTCTAATTGTCCATTTTTTTTGACAATACATACTTGGATATGGCCCCCTTAAAAAAGGAGGTTGCCCAGCTCCAAAATTTAAATGCTTAATAGATTTGTTAAATTTTAAATTTTGTTTTTCTTTATTATTATTATTTAACGTTTGGGTATCTTTGTTTTTGGAAAAAACATGAGATTTTGATGTTATGAAATTTGTTAACATTTCTGTATAAAAACTTCCATGTAATGGATCGGTAGTTTTATAAAGTAAGCCTTCATATTTTAATATCAGCTGTTGTTTAACTCCTAATTGTTTTTGTTTTACATTTACTCTGAGCGAGTCGCATCCCCCAACAATTGCAGAAAATGCTTGTGTTGATGTTTGAATAAGAGAGTTAATTTTTTTATTAATTATTTTGGTTTCACATGTAATAAATGGTGATTTATTAAATTTTTTTGCAAACCATATTCTAAAAGCTCTTATTCTGCATATTTCAAACATAATATTGTTTGATAAAATAAAATTAAAATGAATGTTTTTTGTTTCAATGTAATTTGGGATTGTTTTTGCAATGCTTTCAAAATTGATTTTTTGGATATCGATTTTTATAAATTTAAAATTTGGTAAGGCTCTAGAGTATTTTGTGTATTTTTTTTTGTTTAAACTTGAAAAATCGAACGTTCCATTAATTGACTTGCTATTTTCAAGATTAGAAATAAATTCAATTAATATTTCTGCATCATTTACATTTCTAAATCCAATTGAAATTTTTGAAAGATTTATTTTTCCTAAAAGTTTTGATATTTTTTTTGATGAATAATTTTGTTTTTTAAAGTCAAACTCAATAAAATTTGCACCTTCATTAATTAGTTTTATTGCTTCTATGTTTGCTTTTTGGAATGAGTTTACAATGACCTCGGAGCAAATTAACCATCCATTTTTTTTAGAAAATGTATTTGATTCTTTTACTTCATTTTCAAAATATATTGGATCAAAATCATGGTTTAAAATTTTGTGTTGAATATTTTCAATTTTATTTTTTTTATCATCACTTAAAAATCTTTCTAGCCAAGTTTTTTTATTTTGGCTTTTGAAATTCTCAATTGGCTCAAATATTTTTGACATGTTATTGTTTTTCTATTTTATAAATGATTTCATTTTCTTTAGAGTACAAATATTCTTCTCTTAAAATTTTTTCAAGCTCATGGCTCAATGTATCAGAATTCAGATTTTCAATTAATATGCTGTCATTTTTAATTAATTTTTTTAATCTACTAATTTCTTTGTTTTGGCTATTAATTTCATTGCCAATTTTTATTTGTCTAAGTAAGGCATTTTCATCAAAAAAAATAATCCACATGAAAAAAAAAATAAATAATATTTTTAATATATTTTTTGATAAAAATGAAAGCATTCTAAGTTATTTTTAAGAATTCTTTTTTAAGAACGAATATTTGTAATTTTTTGGAGGAACAAAGGTTTCCTTGATTGTTCTTGGCGAGACCCATCGCAATAAGTTCAAATATGAACCTGCTTTATCGTTAGTTCCTGAGGCTCTTGATCCACCAAAAGGTTGTTGAGATACAACAGCGCCTGTTGGCTTATCATTTATATAAAAGTTCCCTGCAGCATTTTCTAAAATATTTGTTGCTTTAATAATTGCCTCTCTGTCCTTTGAAAAAATTGCTCCTGTAAGTGCGTAATCCGATGTTTTATCAATTAATCTAAGTGTTTTTTCAAAATCTATATCATTATATATGTATATAGTTACAATTGGACCAAATAATTCATTCTTCATTGTATCATAATTTGGATCATTTGTTAAAATTATAGTAGGTTCTATGAAATAACCAATACTATCATCATATTCTCCTCCAAATATAATTTTGGCCTTTTTATCTTTTTTTGCTTTTTTAATTACAGATTTTAATTTGTTAAATGAGTTTTTATGTATAACTGCGTTTACAAAATTTGAAAAATCTCTAGGGTCTCCAACTTTTATTGTTTTCATTTCTGAAATTAATTTTTTTTCAATTTTCGCCCATTGACTTTTTGGAATATAAATCCTGGATGCGGCAGAGCATTTTTGGCCTTGGTATTCAAAACCCCCTCTTATAATTGCTGTAACAACTTCATCCACATTAGCAGATCTGTGAGAAATTATAAAATCTTTACCCCCTGTTTCTCCTACAATGCGGGGGTAAGAAGTATATTTAGAAATATTTTTTCCAATTTCTTTCCATAATGATTTAAAAACTTTTGTTGAGCCTGTAAAATGTAATCCAGCAAATTCAGGGCTGTTTAAAATAACTTTATTTGCATCTTCTGGTGTGCTGTGTATCAAATTTATAACTCCGTTGGGTAATCCAGCATCTTTTAACAGGTCCATAATAATTTTTGCAGAATATGTTTGACTATCTGAAGGTTTCCATATAACAGTGTTTCCCATTAAGACAGGTGCTAGGCATAGATTTGCTGCGATAGATGTAAAATTAAATGGAGTGATTGCGTAAACAAATCCCTCAAGAGGTCTATATTCCATTCTATTCCATACTCCATTTGAACTTTCAGGCTGCTTAGAGTATATCTCGTTCAAAAATTTAACGTTAAATTTTAGAAAATCAATTAGTTCACAAGAAGCGTCAATTTCAGCTTGATGAGCATTTTTAGATTGATTTATCATTGTTGCTGCATTAATTTTTTGTCTGTATGGGCCGGCAAGAAGGTCTGCAGCTTTTAAAAAAATAGCGGCTCTATGTTCCCATGATGTATCTTTCCAATTCTGTTTGGCTTCTAAACATGCTAAAATAGCCTTTTTGACATCCTTTTGATTTCCATAGTGACAATAAGCAACAATATGTTTGTGATTGTGAGGGGGTGATATGTTAATTTTTTTCTTTGAGGTAATTTTTTTTCCATTTATTATCATTGGAAGATCTATTACCCGATTCATCATTTGATCATATTCCTTAATTAGTTCATTTCTTTCTTTACTTTTAGGGGAGTATGATTTGACTGGTTCACAATTTATACTTGGTATTGAAAATACTGCTTTTGTCATTTTTTGTAAATTAAAATTTCTTCTAAATTATGAAAGGAAAATTAATTTAAAGAATTAGATGTGATTTTTTCAACTCCAACAAGTCTTTCGTATCTGCTCCATGGATTTTTGTGAAATACGTATATTGTATATTCATTATTTGTCTCGTAGTAATTACCTTCAATTTCCTCAGTACTAGGTAGGTTGTTTTTCAAGGTCACGTATTGATAATTGTAGTAGCCTTGTTTCAGTAATAATTCTGTTTCAAATTTTTTGGATTTTTCATTGTATTTAAGTAAAAAATTTTGATTAATGAGCCAATTAGTCAATTGTCCAAAAATAAATATTTTTTCATTGAGGTTTTGATTATTATTTTTAAGGCTAAATTTTACATTTACATATTCAGATTCATTTTTTGATGAAAATGAGTTATCTCTTTTAACAATAAATTTTCCATTTAAGTCAAATTGCTCAAAGTAAGGTCTATTAGAATTTGGTTCATCAGTAATTAGCTCAACAAAGTATAATTTATTTTTAAAGTAAATAGTGTCAATATTTTTTGAGTAAAAATTTAAATTAACAGAGTTAAATTCTCTAAATTCGTTTCCGCCATTAAAACTTAATTCTTCATCGTAGTCAAATTTTATGGACTGATTATTAATTTGAGTTGGTTTAATTGCTTTTTTAGTACTAAGCCATTCATCATTTTTTTGTATTAAAATATTTAGTTCATTTGAGGGGTTAAAAATTTCTAAGTTTGAGTAAAACACTTCAAAGTCAATTTCTTGCTTAGACTCTATATCTTTGGCGTAAGTTGCTCTTTTAGATCTTGCTTTAACTTTTACAATATCTTCATAAATAACAAATTTTTTTTTTATTATCTCCTCTTCTGTATCTTCATTTTTAACTATGAGGAAATAAAAACCAGACTTCAAGAAATTAATGTTTTCATTTGGAAATATACATTGATAGTTTGTGTAATCTACACTTGTATTAAATGAAAAAAAATATTCTTCAATATAGTTTTCATAAAAGCCGTCAAGATAATCAGATTCTATTAAGTCTGATTTCTCCCATTTTGAATTACAATGAACAAAACTGTATTTATAGTTAGTTAGATCTGTACCTATTTCATCAAATGATAAAAGTAGTTGTTCATTGGAATTTAAATTAATTATTGGATCGAGCAGTTCATTTTCAATATTTTGAATTAAAACTGTTTTGATATTATCTGCAAAATGTTCATTTATAACCTGGGATTCAGCTTTAAAAAAAAATATGAATATTAACAAAAAAAATGTAGTTTTCATTTAAAAAATATATAAACAATTTCATTTAAAAAAAATAAAATTAATTTTTCAAATATAGTGGTTTAATATATTAATATTTTATATTTTCGTGTTGTAAAAAATCAATCTCTAATCATCAACTTTTGGAAGTACGTATAACTAAGGGTAAGGACATTAATTTAAAAGGTTTTGCTAATAAGAAAATATCTAATTTTAGCTCTTCTTTTTATTCTCTTAAGCCAATAGATTTTCATGGGCTTAAGCCTAAATTGTGTGTTAAAGAAGGTCAGTCAGTTCTTGCGGGTGAAAGTTTGTTTTTCGATAAAGATTTTGCTAAAATTCAATTTGTTTCGCCAGTCAGTGGGAAAATTGAAAAAATAATCAGGGGAAAAAAAAGAAAGCTATTAGAAATTGTAATCAAAGCAACTAAAACTAACAAGTATAAAAGTTTTAATATTGTAGGTCATAAAAATTTTGATATTCAGAAGTTAAAAGATTTGTTTTTTGCTTCGGGACTTTGGTCTCTTATAAAACAAAGACCTTTTTCTGTATGCGCTGATCCAATCAAAAAACCTAAATCTATATTTATTTCTTGTTTTGACACTGCCCCTTTAGCACCCGATTATGAGTTTATTATGTCAGGCAAAGAAAAAGAGTTTCAAAAAGGAATTGATATTATTTCTTGTTTTTGCGATGGTCAGGTACATTTAAATATAAAAGGAGATAGTGACCCGGACTTTATCAAGGATACTCAAGGTGTTCAGGTAAATAAATTTTTTGGTCCTCATCCGGCAGGTAATGTTGGAATTCAAATTCATCATCTGGATCCTATTAACAAGGGAGATGTTGTATGGGTACTTTCCCTTCAATCTATTTTAACAATTGGTAACTTTTTTTTAACTGGAAAATATAAAAATTACAAAACGATTGCTTTAACTGGTTCAGAGGTTAAAAGACCTAGTTATTATAATGTTTTTCAAGGTGTAAATGTAATTGAATTATTGAAAGGAAAAGTTAAGTCTGGAAATAAAAGAGTTATTTCCGGTAATATTCTACACGGAGATAACATTAACGAAAGTGGTTATCTAGGTTTTTTTGAAGATCAAGTAACCGTCATTCCTGAGGGTAATTATCAAGAGTTATTTGGATGGGCAATGCCAGGATTTAATAAATTTAGTTTTTCTAGAGCATTTTTATCTTCTTTGTTTCCAAAAAAAGAAGTTATTTTAGATACTAATATGCACGGAGAAGAGAGAGCCTATGTAGTTTCAGGTCAATACGAAGATTTAGTACCTATGGATATTTTTCCAGTTCAATTGATAAAGTCTATCATGGTTGAGGATGTTGAATTGATGGAAAAACTAGGTATATATGAAGTTTCTCCTGAAGATTTTGCATTATGTGAATTCTCATGTACTTCTAAGATTCCAGTTCAGGAAATTCTTAGAGATGGTTTAGATTTAATAAAAAAAGAATGTAGTTAAATTATGGATTTTTTAAGAAAAACATTGAATAAAATTAAGCCACATTTTTCTGAAGGCGGTAAGTTAGAAAAGTTGCATCCTGCTTATGATGCATTTGAAACATTTTTATTTGTCCCAGATCACACAACATCTTCAAAATGTCATGTTAGAGATTCTATTGATTTGAAAAGAACAATGGGGACAATTATTTTAGCCCTCCTTCCTTGTTTAATTTTTGGATGTTACAACATTGGATATCAATATTACTTACAATTTGATCCTGGTTTTATTTCTGGTAACTTTTTTAGCTTCTTTAATTTGTTTTTATATGGACTAATTAAAGTCACTCCCATGATTATAGTTTCTTATGGAGTCGGTCTTTCAATTGAATTTGCATTTGCGGTCTTTAGAGGTCATCAAGTTAATGAAGGCTATTTAGTGACAGGTATGTTGATTCCACTAATATTTCCGATTGATTGTCCTCTTTGGATTGTAGCATTGTCTGTTATTTTTGCAGTAGTGATTGGAAAAGAGGTTTTTGGTGGAACAGGTATGAATATTTTAAACCCCGCTTTGTTAGCAAGGGGATTTGCATTTTTTGCTTATCCAACTAAATTATCTGGTGACAAAGTTTGGGTCTCTGATGGATATACTGATGCAATTTCTGGAGAAACTGCTCTTGGAGAGCTAGCCACTCTTGTAAAAGATAATGTTCCTACTGAACAAGTTAATAATGTGCTTAGTAATTTTAGTACAGAGGGTTCATACAGTCTTATGAACTCTTTTTTAGGTTTTATTCCAGGTTCTATTGGAGAAACATCTGTATTAGCTGTTTTAATTGGTGCCTCTATTTTACTTATGACTGGTCTTGGTTCTTGGAGAATAATGTTTTCTGCTTTACTGGGCGGATTTTTTATGGCATCAATTTTTAAGTTGTGGGGTGCTAATCCATTTATGGATTTAAACCCAATTCATCAGCTATGTATTGGGGGTTTTATGTTTGCAATTGTGTTTATGGCCACTGATCCAGTTTCAGCTGCTCAAACTAATACAGGAAAGTTGATTTATGGATTCCTATGTGGCTTTTTAGGAATTATGATTAGAGTGTTTAATCCGGCATACCCCGAAGGAATTATGCTTGCAATTTTATTTATGAATGTTATGGCTCCGTTAATTGATCATTATGTAGTTGAATCTAGTATTAAAAGAAGAATGAACAGAATTAATATTTAATGAATTATGAAAATAAATAAAGATTCAAATATTTTTACTTTTTCCTTTGCTATTTTAATGGTTTTAGTAGTTGCTATTTCTTTAGCTTTTGTTTCAGAGTCTTTATCAGACATGAAAAAAGCAAATAAAATTGATAAGAAAAAAATAAATATTTTATCAGCAATTAAAGTTAAAAGTGATAGAAAAACAGCAAATCAGTTATATTCTGATTATATTAAAAAATCAGTTGTTGTTAACTCTGTTGGTGAAGTTGTGCAACATAAAAATATTGATTCATTAGCATTTAATATAGATGTACAAAAACAATACAGAGATAAAACTCTTTCAAAAGAAGATAAATTATTTCCGCTTTTTGTTGCAAAAAAAGATGGATCAGAATTTTATATAACTCCAATGGTCGGAAGTGGTTTATGGGGGCCAATTTGGGGATTTATTGCATTAGAGAGTGATTGTAATACTATTTTTGGAGCATCATTCGATCATAAATCTGAAACACCTGGCCTTGGTGCTGAAATAAGAGAATCTTTTTTTGAAGATGCCTTTATTGGAAAAAAAATACTTAACAACAATAATCAATTTGTTTCTGTTGATGTGGTTAAGGGCGGGGCTGAAGCTGGTAGTTATCATCAGGTTGATGGTATAACTGGAGGAACAATTACTAGTGATGGTGTTACTAATATGTTGAAGAATGATTTAGAAGTATACAATAATTATTTCGATAAAATTAGAGAATAAAATGAAAAATTCACTTTTATCAAAAAAGAATAGAAAATTATTGAGTGATCCTCTCGGTGATCAAAACCCTATCACAATTCAAGTGTTAGGAATTTGTTCTGCGTTAGCAATTACTGTTCAATTACAACAAGCATTAGTTATGTCTATGTCTGTAGTTTTTGTTATGGTATGTGGAAATATGATAATTTCAGCCCTAAGAAATGTAATACCTTCAAGAATTAGGATTATTGTTCAACTAGTTGTTGTTTCATCTTTAGTTGTTTTTGTTGATCAAGTCTTGCAAGCTTTTTTACCTGACGTTCAAGAAAAATTATCTGTATTTATCGGTCTAATTGTTTCAAATTGTATAATTATGGGACGTTTAGAAGCTTTTGCTCTAGGTAATACTTTGTGGCCATCATTTTTAGATGGTATAGGTAATGCTGTTGGCTATGGTTGGATTCTTTTAGCTGTTGCTTTCTTCAGAGAATTATTTGGTTCCGGAAAATTATTTGGTTACCAAGTTTTTCCTGATGCTTGGTACGAAGCGGGTGGAGGGTTTTATTTAAATAATAATTTAATGATATTACCTCCAATGGCCTTAATAGTTGTTGGTGTAATAATTTGGGTGCAAAGATCAAGAAAATCATTCCCCGAAGAATTATTAGAAGAAAATTAATTTATGGAAGAATTAGTAAATATATTTATAAAGGGTGTTTTCATTGAAAATATGATTTTTGCTTATTTTCTTGGAATGTGTTCGTATTTAGCAGTATCTAAAACTGTTGAAACTGGTGTTGGTCTAGGAGCTGCTGTAATTTTTGTTTTAGGTATTACTGTGCCGATTAATTATTTACTTGAAAATTATCTACTTAAAGAAGGGGCTCTGTCATGGTTAGGTGCGAGATTTTCTACTATGGATTTATCTTTTTTAAGTTTAATAATGTTTATAGCAGTTGTTGCTTCCATGGTTCAGCTCGTTGAAATGTTAGTTGAGAAGTTTTCACCACAACTATATAGTAGCTTAGGTATTTTTCTTCCTCTGATTGCTGTGAATTGTTCCATATTAGGAGGAGCGTTGTTTATGCAAGAGCGTCAGTATTCTACAATTGTTGAAGCTACTTCTTTTGCTCTTGGTTCTGGTGTGGGTTGGTTTTTAGCTATTGTTGGAATAGCTGCAATTAGAGAAAAAATAAGATATTCTAATGTACCTAGGCCATTAAGAGGATTAGGTATAACATTTATAATTACTGGTCTTATGGGAATTGGTTTTATGTGTTTTATGGGGATAAATATATAATAAATTTATGTTTGAGTTAATTTTATTTGCTGTTGTTATTTTTTTATTTGTGATGTTATCACTTGTTATGGTGTTATTATTTGCCAAAGCAAAGCTTTCACCCTCCGGAGATGTAACTTTAACAATTAATGGTGATAATAAATTAAAAGTTAGTGCTGGAGACACTATTCTTACGACACTGGGAAATAATAAAGTTTTCTTACCTTCTGCTTGTGGAGGAGGAGGAACCTGTGCTATGTGTAAATGTCAAGTGAACTCTGGGGGAGGTAGTATCTTACCAACTGAAAAACCATATTTTTCAAGAAAAGAAATTCAAGATAATTGGAGACTTGGATGTCAAGTTAAGGTAAAAAACGATATGGAAATTCAAATTCCAGAGGAAATTTTTGGAATTAAACAATGGAAAGCAAATGTTGTTTCTAATTATAATGTTGCATCTTTTATCAAAGAGTTTATTGTAGAGTTACCTGAAGATATGGACTACGAAGCAGGTGGGTATATTCAAATTGAAATACCAGAAGGTGAAGTTAAATACGAAAAATTTGACATCGCAGCTCATCCAAAAGAACATCCTGGTGAAAAAGATAAGTTTAAATATGAGTGGGATAAATTTAATTTATGGCCCTTAGTAATGAAGAATGATGAAAGTGTTGTAAGAGCATATTCAATGGCTAGTTACCCAGCAGAGGGAAGAAAAATAATGTTAAATGTTAGGATCGCTACTCCTCCTTGGGATAGAAAAAATAATAATTGGCTAAATGTAAACCCAGGTATTGCTTCATCTTATATTTTTGGTTTGAAAGCAGGTGATGAGGTTACGATTTCTGGTCCATATGGTGAGTTTTTTATTAAAGAAACTGATTCTGAAATGGTTTACATAGGAGGTGGTGCTGGTATGGCTCCACTAAGATCGCATTTATATCATTTATTTAAAACTCTGAAATCAAATAGAAAGGTGTCATACTGGTATGGGGGAAGGTCTAGAAGAGAGTTATTTTATATGGAGCACTTTTTTGCTTTAGAAAAAAAGTTCAAGAATTTTAAATTTTATCCAGTTTTATCTGAACCTTTAAAGGAAGATAATTGGAAAGAAAAAAAAGATTTAAATGACAGTAAAGGTGATGGCTTTATGGGCTTTGTTCATCAAGCTTTCATCGATAATTACCTTAGTATACATGAAAGCCCTGAAGATATTGAATTTTATTTTTGTGGCCCACCCTTAATGAATCAAGCCGTTTTAAAAATGTGTGATGACTATGGAGTTCCTGAAGAAAATGTTTCATTTGATGATTTTGGAGGTTAGGTCAATTTTTATAATTATTTTTTTTTTATTTTCTTGTCAAAATAGTTATCAATTAAATACAATTATTGGCTCTGCTCAAGGAACTTTTTATAGTGTAAAATATTTTTCAAAAAAAAAAACAGTTACGAAGTTACAAATCGATAGTCTTTTGTCTGAAATTGATTTATCACTATCTACTTACAAACCGGGGTCTTTAATTAGTAGGATTAATAGAAATAAAGAAACAATACTTGACAATCATCTCAATCAAGTACTTGTAAGATCTCTTAAGATTTGTGATCAAACAAGTGGTTTTTTTGATGTTACAATTGCTCCAGTGGTTAATTTTTTTGGTTTTGGTTATGATAAAGTTAAATATGATGATAAAATTAATTATGACAGTATAATTGGTTGTGATAAAATAATTATAAGAGATAATACAATTTTCAAAAAAAATAGTGATATTAAAATTGATATAAATGGAATTGCTCAAGGATATAGCGTAGATATCATATCGAATTTTTTAAGGTCAAAAAAAATATATGATTTTATAGTCAATATTGGTGGTGAAATTTTTTGTTCGGGTAATAAAAAAGGTGATGACTGGGCAGTTGCTATTGAAAAACCATTTATGAATATTCAAAAACCAATGTACATCTTAAATTTATCTAACAAAGCTTTAGCTACTTCAGGAAGCTACAGAAAAATTAAAAAAATTGACAACAAAATAATTTCTCATACAATGAGTCCTAAAAATTTCCTTCCTATCGAAAATGAGTTAATCAGTGTTTCAGTAATGGCTGATAATTGTATGGATGCAGATGCTTATGCAACTGCTTGTATGGCAATGGGACTGATTAAATCGAAAAAATTTATTAAAAATCATAAAATTGATGCTTGTTTTATATATAAATCTAATGATGATACTATAACTTATATAACACAAAATTTATTAAAGTTTGTGTCCTCAAAGTCACCAAATTATTTAGATTTACAAGCTTCGTTTGGGGGTGCGCCACAATAAGAACAATTTTCTCCATCCTTATTTAGAAATGGGTTATTGCTTGCGCAAGTACCGGAGAAACTCCCATTTTTTTTTACAAGTATTTTTATTGCTATACCAGCAATTCCTAGACCAAGAATTAATATAGAAATTAAAATTATTTCAATCATAGTTTAAATTATTTGTACTTCTTCCTCTAATTTAATATTAAATTTATTAAGAATATCTTTTTTTATTTTTTGAGCCAAACTTTTTATTTCTAATCCGCTTGCTCCTCCAAAATTTACTAAAACTAATGCCTGTTTTTCATACACACCACAACCATTTATTTTTTTTCCTTTCCAACCACATTGTTCAATTAGCCAACCAGCAGATAATTTAATTTTTTCATTTTTTTTAAAATATTTGATTTCCGGAAATTTTTCTTTCAAAACTAGAAACTCTTCTTTGTTAATAACAGGGTTTTTAAAAAAACTACCACAGTTTCCTAATTTATTTGGGTTAGGTAATTTTCTTTTCCTAATCTCAGAAATCACATCACTAATATTTTTAATTGTTAATGCTTTTTTTTTATTTTTAAATTCAAATTTTAAGTTTTCATAAGTTAAGATAGGGTTATCTTTTTTTTGTAGAGTAACTTCAATTTCACATATGAAAAATTTATTTTTAAGTTTATTTTTAAAAATAGAATCTCTGTATCCAAATAAGCATTCTTTTTTCGAAAAAATTTTTTTTTCACCAGTTTTTAGATTAAAGGCTTTTAAATTTTTAAATACATCTTTTATTTCTACTCCGTAGGCTCCAATATTTTGAATAGGTGCTGCTCCAACTGTTCCTGGTATTAAAATAAGATTCTCAACTCCCCACAATTTTCTTTCTATGGTCCATTTCACAAAATCATTCCAGATTACACCAGATCCAATATTTATGGTTGCTGTTAATTTATCTTCTTTTATTATTTTAATTCCTTCTATTTTGTTGTGTATAATAACACCTGAAATGTCTTTGGTAAATAATATGTTGCTTCCCCCACCTAAAATAAAGTGTTTTTTTTTATTTTTATTTAAGATTCTTATGGTATCAATAATATCTTGTTGGTTTTTTACAGAAATAAATTGTTCTGCAAAACAATTAACCATAAAAGTGTTATGATTTAGTAAGGATTTATTATTTTCCAATATCATATTACTAATATAACAACGTTTAACGTTTTTTAATAAAAAAATTAAGATTTTGAAGAAAGTAATAGTTTCTGTAACTACTGATCTTATTTCTGATCACAGAGTTCATAAAATGTGCTTGTCACTTTATAATAATGGTTTTGATGTTACTTTAGTTGGTAGAAAGAAGAACTCGCAAAAATTAGCATTAAGACCTTATAAGGTTATTAGATTTAATATGTTTTTTAAAAAAGGATTTCTTTTTTACATGTTTTTTAATTTGAGATTATTTTTTTTATTGTTGGTCAAAAAAAGTCATATACTTATTTCAAATGATTTGGATACTATTTTGCCAAATTTTCTTATTTCGAAATTAAAAAAATTACACATTATATATGATTCACATGAATTATTTACTGAGGTACCTGAGCTAATTTCAAAAAAAAAAATTAAGTTATTTTGGTTGTATTTAGAATCAAAGATTTTTCCAAAACTAAAAAATGTTATCACAGTTAGTGATGGATATGCTAAGTTTTATAAGAAAAAATATGGTAACTCAATTACTGTTATAAAAAATGTGCCTTCTCTTGATCCTAGAACAATTAATAATTTTAGTTTACCTGGTTTTAAACTTGATGAAAAAAATATAATATATCAAGGAAGTTTAAATAAAGACCGCGGTATTGATTTGATGATAAAAGCAGTAAAGTTCATTGATGTTAAACTTTTCATCCTTGGTTCCGGTGATCTTGAATTAAGTTTACAAGAATATGTTATTAAAGAAAATTTAACTAACAAAGTTTTTTTTGTCGGTAGGGTACCATTTAATGATTTGAAATATATTACTAAGTTTTTTGACTTAGGTCTTTCATTTGAAGAAAATAGTTGTTTAGCATATAGATATTCACTGCCAAATAAAGTCTTTGACTATATTCATGCTGGCATTCCGGTCTTGTCAAGTGATCTTCCAGAAATGTCAAATTTTATTATTTCTAATAAAGTTGGTCAGACTTTAAGTTCTAGAGAGCCAAAAAAAATTGCTGAACAAATATTAGAAGTTATATCCAATAAAAACCAATACCAAAAAGATATTGAAAAAACAAAAAATAAGTATTGTTGGCAAAAAGAAGAGAAGAAATTATTAAAGTTGTTTAATTACTTTTAGTTATTTTACAATAATATCCAATCTTATAAAATTGAAATAAAAGCATATTAGGGTTTTTAGATAATAGGTTTTTAATTAGGTTGCTTTTCATTGATTTAAAAATAAATACTATAAAATTTTTTAATAAAAACATTTTTATTATTCTATGAAATTTTATTAGAGAGATTTCACTTAAGTCATGAGTTTTACTAAGTTGATATAAATTATTCAAAGCCTCGTTTGTTTTTTTAATAAATATTTTTGAGTTCTCTAATCTGTTCATCAATGAATTTTCAATGTATTTAAATTTATAATTTTTCTGTTTAAGTTTTAACCAAAAAATAGTGTCTTCATGGCCATATTTTTTTATTTTTTCGTTGAATTTAAATTTACAAAATATTTTCTTTTGAATTAAAAAGTGATGAGATGAGAATGTTTTTTTCTTTCTTTTTGCTTCAATTTCTCTTCCATAAGTCCAATGAAGTATTTTATTTTTTTTAGGTTTTTCTTTTTGATAAGTTGTTTTTCCGTAAATTATAAATTGGTCAAATTTAGTGTTATTTAAATAGTTTTTGATGAAGTATTTATTTTCAATTGTCGAATCACAATCTATAAATAGCAACCAATTATATTTGGCTTTCTTAGCAAGAAAATTTCTAATTTTTGATCGACCAAAGTTTTCCTTATTTATAATATACTTTACATTTTTAAATTTTTTTATTTTATTGTTTGTGAAAAATTTATTCGACCCATCTTCAACGCAAATAATTTCATAGTTTATTTTTTCAATCTCTGTTTGTGTATGTATACTTTGTACAAGTTTATTAATACTAAAATTATAACAAGGAATTAGAATTGATAACATGTTTTTTATTTATTATTTGGTAAAGAGAGTTCTGTAATTGTTTTATTATTACAGTGTAGTATTTTTGATGGAAATTGGTTGATTAAATATTTGTCATGACATATCATTACTACAGCTCTTTTTTTTAAGCATAATCTATTGAGTAAAATCATTATTTCATTAGAAGTTTCTGGGTCTAGATTTCTTGTTGGTTCATCAGCTAATATTAGAGATGGGTCATTTATCAATGCTCTCGCAATTGATACTCTTTGTTGTTCTCCCCCTGATAATTCATAAGGCATTTTTTCAGATTGATCAAGCATGTTGACGTAAGAGAGAACTTCTTCTAATCTTCGATTGATTTTTTGTTTATCTTTCCATCCTGTAGCTTTCATTACATAAACTAAATTATCTCTAACGTTTTTATCATTTATTAGTTGAAGTCTTTGAAAAACAATACCGAGTTTTCTTCTTAATTTCGGGATATTTTTATCTTTAATTTTTTTTAAATCAAAGCCTACAACTTCACCAAATCCTTTTTCAAGAGTAACGTCAGCATATAAAGTCTCAAGTAAACTACTTTTTCCGCTGCCTGTTTTACCAGTTAAATAAATAAAATCTCCTCTTTTAACAATAAGATTTATGCCCTGTAAAATGACTCTATTTGACTGGTATATGTATACATCATTGAGTTTAATTAAAATGTCATTATTTTTCAATGTTAATTTTTGTTAATTATTTGTTTAATATATAAAAAAAATAGGTTATTTAAATACATAATATTTTGTATATTAATCTTAATAAACGAATACCTATTATATGTCTGAAATTAATAAAAATTACTCAGCTGATAGTATACAAATACTTGAAGGCTTAGAAGCGGTGCGAAAAAGACCAGCAATGTACATCGGAGATGTTGGTTCTAAGGGATTACATCACTTAGTGTATGAAGTAACTGACAATTCAATTGATGAAGCCCTTGCTGGTCATTGTAAAAATATATTTGTCACTATAAATGAAGATAATTCTATAACAGTTCTTGATGATGGTAGGGGAATTCCAATTGGAATGCACGAAAAAGAAAAAAAATCCGCACTTGAAGTTGTAATGACAGTTCTACACGCCGGTGGTAAGTTTGATAAGGATTCTTATAAAGTATCTGGTGGTCTTCACGGTGTGGGAGTTTCTTGTGTAAATGCTTTATCCGAACATTTAATAGTAAAAGTTTATCGAGATGGTAAGGTTTATCAACAAGAGTATAAGATTGGTGTTCCTCAATATCCTGTAAAAGAAGTTGGAAGCACTGATAAAAGAGGTACTGAAGTTACATTTTCACCTGATAAATCAATTTTTTCAGTCACGACCTATGAATATGAGGTGTTATGTAAAAGAATGAGAGAATTATCTTTTTTAAATAAAGGAATCTCAATAAAAGTAACTGATAAAAGAATAAAAGATGATGACGGAGAATTTTTAAGCGAATCTTTCTATTCCGAGGGAGGACTCTCTGAGTTTGTAAACTATATTGATTCTGCCAGAGAACAATTATTGAGTGATGTCATGTATATGGAGGGTGAAAAGAACGGAATTCCTGTTGAAATCGCTTTATCATATAACACAGGCTTTTCAGAAACGGTACATTCCTATGTTAATAACATCAATACTCACGAGGGAGGTACACATTTATCTGGTTTTCGAAGAGCTTTAACTAGAACCTTGAAATCATATTCTGAAAAATCAGGTTATTTGTCTAAGGAAAAGGTTACAATTTCCGGAGATGATTTTAGAGAGGGCTTAACAGCAGTTGTTTCTGTAAAAGTTATGGAACCTCAATTTGAAGGACAAACTAAAACTAAATTAGGTAACAGTGAGGTTATGGGTCCAGTTGATCAGTTAGTTGGTGAAATGTTAAACAACTATTTAGAAGAAAATCCTAAAGATGCGAAAACTCTAGTTCAGAAAGTTATACTTGCCGCAAAAGCTAGACAAGCTGCGAGTAGGGCTAGGGAAATGGTTCAAAGAAAAAGTGTATTATCTTCAACTAGTTTACCTGGAAAGCTCGCAGATTGCTCAGAGTCTGACCCAAAACTTTGTGAAATATATTTAGTTGAGGGTGATTCAGCCGGTGGTACTGCTAAACAAGGAAGAGATAGGCAATTTCAAGCAATTCTACCATTAAAAGGTAAAATTTTAAACGTAGAAAAAGCAGTACCCTTTAAAGTTTTCGAAAATGATCAAATTAAAAATCTTTACACAGCACTTGGTGTTACAGTTGGTACAGAAAATGATGAGAGAGAGTTAAATCTTGAAAAGTTAAGATATCATAAATTGATTATTATGTGTGATGCAGATGTTGATGGGAGTCATATAGCTACTTTAATTCTTACTTTTTTATTTAGATATATGAAAAAATTAATTGAAGATGGTTATGTCTATATTGCAACCCCCCCTTTATATTTACTCAAAAAAGGATCAACTATTAAATATTGTTTTGATGAAGATGAAAGAGAGCAAGCTATTAAAGATCTTACGAAGGGAAAAGAAAATGTTAATGTTAGTATACAACGATATAAAGGTTTAGGTGAGATGAATGCTGAACAATTATGGGAAACTACAATGAATCCCGAAACAAGGAAACTTAAGCAAGTAACTATTGATTATGAAACCTCGGACCCTGATGGATGTTTTTCTAGATTAATGGGTGATGATGTTGAGCCAAGAAGGAAGTTTATAGAAGAGAGAGCAACATATGCTAAAATAGATGTATAGAATTATTTAATTAAAACTATCTCACCTTTTTCCTGCTTATCTATTCCTCTTCTGGTTTTGTATGTCATTTTATAAGTATACACTCCTTGGGACAATTTATCTCCTTTAAATGTCCCATCCCATGATACGTTATAATCATCGGATTTAAAAACTATATCTCCCCATCTGTTAAAAATCATTATTTCATAGGTGTAATAATCTATGTCAGTCAATACTGGATTAAAAGTGTCATTAACACCATCTCCATTGGGACTAAATGCATTGGGTGAGTAAGAATAGTATTCCTCTTGTACATTGATTATTCTCATTGTACTATGTTCACAATCATTTTCGTCAGTTACTGTTAGCCAAACGTAGTAAAGTCCAGGTTCATTATACAGATAAGATGGATTTTGTTCATTTGATATTCCTCCATCTCCAAAATCCCATTCCCATGAAACAATTTGTACATTGTAATTTAAATCAGTTGATGAATTATCATAAAACTCTGTTGGTTCGTTAGATAACATAAACTCATAAGATGAGGCGGAAAAATCAGAGTTCGGCCCTTCAATACTTTCGATAATAATATCTTGGCTTGAAGAACAATTATTTGCATCATTTATAGTGAGTTCGTAATTACCTGATTCTAAATCAAAAATTTCACTACTATTGCTATTAAAAGAATTAGGTCCTAACCAAGAAAAAATTAAAGGCTCAACTCCACCATAGATTTGAGTAGTTATTTCCCCTCCAATGCCACAAATTTCTGGATATTCATCAGTTGATATTTGAATAATTTGAGGTTCTGATAATGTAAATTGAATAGAAGCATCACAACCGTAAAAATCTATTAAAAACATGGTATAATTCCCAGCAATCAGATTAGCAATGTCTTCAGAACTACTACTAAAATTATTTGGACCTTCCCAATTTATAATGTAAGGGGGTGTTCCGCCATTTACATTTAAGTTAATGAAACCATCTTGTCCTTCTCTACAAGAAACTTCATATCCATTATAGTCAGAGAGAACAAAGTCTAATGAAATTCCGGTTGCTTCAGTAATTGGTATAATTTGTGAAGAGCTGCAATCATTTTCGTCTGTAACTGTAACAGTGTATGTACCTGCAGCTAGATTTGTTGGATTTTGTTCATTTGATAAATAACCATTATCTCCAAACCAAGAATATATATAATTTCCGCTTCCACCGTTCACATTAATATTAATACTCCCATTTGTTGCTTGTGCGCAAGTGACATTATTTGTTGAAGATTCAATAATCAATTCTTCAGGTTCATTAATACTAAAGAAAACTTCGTCACCCTCTGTTATGCAACCATTTTGATCTATTCCAGTGTACCAGTATTCCCCAGCATCTAAATTATTAAAAGTTACTGTGGAGCCTGAATTTATTTCACTTTGAGTTTCAAGTGTTATTCCAGTCGAAAGATCTCCAATAAATAGAGTATATGGGCTTGTTCCACCATTTAATGTGATATTGATTGAGCCATCGGAACCTCCAAAACAGTTTGTGTCGAATATTTCAAAATTATCTTCAATAATATCTGGTTCAATTATTGAAACTTGTTGAGAGTCAGAACAACCAAATTCATTTTCTACATAAACTAAATATTCACCACTTTCTAAATTTTCAATAATTAAATTATCTCCTTCAATTTGACCAGATTGAACGACAATATTATTATCCTCAAGGTCTGATAATATATACTGCCAATTTTCTTCTGATGGAAGTTCTACATCAATTGAACCGTCAGAACCCAAAAAACAAGAGGGATTAATGGATAGGGTAACAATTTCTATAGGATCAGGTTGACCAACAGGAATTATTTGTGTATCTGAACAACCAAATTCATTCTCAGCATATATTAGGTATTCCCCACTTTCAATATTTATAAATTCAATATTATCACTATTTTCAACAAATCCTGATTCAATGATTATATTATTTTCTTGATTTGTAATTTCATATTGCCAATTTCCAATAGACGGAAATTCTACATTAATTGAGCCATTTGTTCCCAAGTAACAACTTGGTTCTGTAGGATTAGTAAATATAACAGTAGGTATAAAATTAATTATTACTTCATCCCCTTCAATTCCACCTTCAAAACCACACCAATCTCCTGCAGCTCCACACAACGATGCTCCAGCAGTATATGTTACAGACTGGCCTTCAGAAGGGGCAGGTGGTATAACTTCTATTTGACTACCAGTGCCGATTATATTTCCTTCACTATCTTGCCAAATTATATCATTTCCAGCAACAGCAGGCGCAAAATTTATATTATCAATTATATAATTGTTTGGATCACCACTGTCAGGAGAAAATCTCCACGCATCATCTTCGCAAGTCCATTGATTTGGATAATTTCTAACAATACCGTCAAGTCCAGTTACAATATGAGCTATAGTTCCAGTTGAATTTTGTATTCCATGTATTGCGGCCCCATCATTCCATGTCTCACAAAGAACTTTCTGAGCAATATGAGTTTCAATAATATTAGAAGTTTCAAATAATTTTATTTGACTTGTGTAACAAATATCGGTACAAGAAAACATTGGTATACCACAAAATGAAGCTATAAAAACTCTATTGGGAGCTTCTCCTGATGTAGTAAATTGTATCGTTCCATTTCCATTAACACCAGGATAAATATCTTGCCATGGACATAAAATAGAGTTAAGAGGACAGTCAAAATTATTTGGTGCAGCAGCATCTATTGTCCAGTCAGAGTATTGATTTGCATTTGCGAGATCAAATGTTAAATGGTTATTGGATGAGAGAACAACTTGATTATATGTATTTCCGTAAAACACAAAATTAAAACCAATGTCAATTACCCCACCATAGGTGTCATCAGAGTATATTCCAGAGTCATTTAAATCAACGTTGAATGCCTCTGCTTCAAGAATTAATGTAATTTCTCCAGCTTGATCTTCACATAAAGTTGTGTCTCCATATGCTATAACTTGACTGAAACAGAAATTAATAGCACTAAAAATTAAAATTAAAAAAAATCTCATATGTTTTTTGATGGGGTGGGATTAAATAAAAACCTATTTATAAATTTAAAAAAAATGTTCCAATTGATGTAATATTAGCTGTATTTTTTGCTTTTTTATAAATAATTTTCAAAATTAATATTCTGAAAATATAATTATTTCCTAAATTCGACAAAAAAAATATTTATATGAAAATAACAGTAGTTGGTGCTGGTGCAGTTGGAGCGAGTTGTGCTGAGTATATAGCCATAAAAAATTTTGCTTCAGAAGTTGTATTAGTTGACATTAAGGAAAATTATGCAGAGGGTAAGGCGATGGATCTAATGCAAACAGCTTCTTTGAATTCTTTTGACACAAAAATCACGGGTTCTACAAATGATTATTCATTAACAAAAAATAGTACTGTTGCTGTTATTACTAGTGGAATACCCAGAAAACCCGGAATGTCAAGAGAAGAGCTTATAGGGATTAATGCAGGTATTGTTAAGAATGTTTCTCAAAATTTGATTAAATTTTCTCCAAATGTGATAATTATTATTGTAAGCAATCCGATGGATACAATGAGTTACTTGGCTCATAAAGTAACTAATTTACCTAAAAATAGAATTATTGGAATGGGAGGGGCATTAGATAGTGCAAGATTTAAATACAGGTTAAGTGAATCATTGGATAGCCCTTCTTCTGATATTTCTGCTTTAGTCATAGGTGGGCATAGTGATAAAGGAATGGTCCCTTTAACCAGAATAGCTACAAGAAATAGTATTAATGTTTCTAATTTTTTAACTAAAGAAAAATTAGAGGAGATAAAACAAGCTACAAAGGTTGGTGGTGCCACATTAACTTCAATGTTAGGAACATCTGCATGGTATGCTCCAGGTGCTGCTGTTTCATCTATTGTACAGTCTATATGTTGTGATCAAAAAAAAATGTTCCCATGTTCTGTTTTATTAGAGGGTGAATATAATTTAACCGATTTATCAATAGGTGTTCCTGTAATTTTAGGTAAGAATGGTGTTGAAGAAATTATAGAATTAGAATTAGATGATTTAGAAAAGGCAAATTTAATTGAATCTTCTGAGGGTGTTAAGAAAACAAATAATATTCTAAATGAAATGAACTTATTTTAATTCAACTTATTTTATAAAAAGTTTTTTGGTTTGAATTAATTCTTTTTCATCGTTGATTTGAATTAAATAAATACCGGTTTTTATATCATCAATATTTAGATAGTTCTTTTTTTCGGTTAATAAAAATGATTTTATTGATTGTCCAGTTAGAGAAAATATATTGACATTAAGTTTTCTATTAGTAGACTGTTCAATGAAAATAAACCCAGAACTTGGATTTGGAAAAATTTTAAAATAATCAATTAGAGTTTTTTCTTCATTTTCCAAATTAAAGTTTTCTCCAAAAAAAAGCTCTAAGCCTCCACTTGCATTACCTCTAATTAAATCAGGTTTCCCGTCATTATTTATATCATTTATTGCGATTGATGAGTGAACGCAATTAATATTATTCAAAATATTATCTGAATATGAGTTGTAAACTCCAAATAAGTCATTTTCAATATTGTTGAAAAGATGAACTTTACCACTTTCAGTTCCAACAGCTAGATGATAATTATTTTGATATTCAAAGACATGAGGAGTAGTATATGCAGTTGTGTATACAGGGTTCATTAAATTTATTCCTCCCAAACTACTAACATCATTGTTATTAATTAAATTTTCAAATATTGGGGTATTGTCTGAAAAAATTGGAATATTATTATTTAAACCAGTGTTTTCAAAATAATTTATACCATTATAAATACCATCATCAATTCCAGATCTTTCACCTATTATTAAGTCTAAAAGCCCATCCCTATTTAAATCAATTAGCTGTGGAGTTGCATAACTACCAACATCAATACCAGTATAAGTAAGATCATTTAAATTATTAATATCATTTGGATAAATTGGATATGGTTCGTTGGAGTTTGTTTCAGAATTTAATGCATAAATTATGTATACTTTTCCGCTTGCATCACCAAAAACAAGGTCAATATCACCATCTAAATCAATATCTCCAAATGTAGGATGAATACTTTCAATAGTGGGGATTTCTCCAATTTGAGAAAGATTTCCTAAATTATTATTTATTGAGTAATTGTAATTTTTTGAGAATATCGGCTGATTTTCTGTTCCAATATTTTTATAAAATGATAATTTTGAGTTATAATTAGCCTGCTCATAATAGCCTTTGTTGCCAATAATAAGATCTAATAAGCCATCATTATCAAGATCAAATAATATGGGTTTTGAGTTACTTCCCACATCTATCATTTTATCAGAAAAAAAATTATTTTGAATATATTCAAACTGGATCATGTTATCTCCATTTTCAGACCAAAATAATTCGTCACTTAGATTAGAAATGTTTTTATAATAAAGACAGTTATTTTTATTTTCAGAAATATTAACTCCATTTGGGCTTATTAGTAAATCCTTAAGACCATCTTTATTAACATCTAAATAAAAGCTACCCGGAAATAAAGGGAGGTTTACAGGTAAATCGTAGTTTGGAAAATTAGTATCTTGATCAATCATAAATGCTTGGTTGGGCTCACCTCCGTTTAAAACCATTACTAAATTGGAGTAGGAGATGTCCCCTAGTAGAACTTCTAAACTATTTGTTTCAGTATTTTGGGGATTTAAATCTAAAGCGAGAATTGTTGAACCTGCATGAACTCTCATTTGATCAGGCTCTGTTTGTTGACAATTATTATCTAAGTTAAGAGTTAAGCTGTTATCAGTAAAATTTTCTTGAAATTTACCCCAACAATTATCAGTTCTATATAAATCAATTGTGTTACAACTATTATATAGTTCCATTGATTTATTTTGATGAAAATAAATATTCGTTCCCTCAGGATTAAAGGACAAAATATCAATATCACAATCATTATCCACATCAATAATTGCGGGTAAGTCAACAGGGCTAACATACAAGTTAGTTGGTCCAAACCCAGCATCAGAATCCAACATTTTTGTAAATTCGAAAGATAGTGAATCAACTGAATTATTGGTAAATAAAGCAATACTATTATTGATACTGGTAAAAATATCTTCTTTTCCATCTTGATTGTAATCAACTAACAAAACCCAGTTTTTCAATCCAGTTGGAAAGTTATTGATATATTCAGGAGAATATATATAATCTTGAACTATTTGATTGTAAATCAACGGAATAATTTTATTTCCATTTTGATTTCCATTTTTACCTGACCTGTCAAAAATAAAAATGTCTTTTTCACCATCTAAATTAATGTCTATTTCAGAGAATTGACAAAAGTTCATACCCCCAGACCAAGCATTTAATAAATTTGAATCACTTTGATCATTTATAACTTGAATGTCATTGCTTTGAATAAAACTGATTTGAGCAAAAAGATCAGTTAAGATAAAAAATGTAAAACATGTAGCTATTAAATTATTGAAATTCATCATTATTCAAAGATACGATAATTGATTTTAAATTATTTTACTCATAACATTGACACTATTTTCTCATATAATACTAAGTTATTTTAAATTTTAATCATATATTTGCGTTCATTTTAAACAAAAAATAAGATGGAAGATAAAAAATTTAGGACTTTTGTAAGAGGTGTGCTTATATGTTTTATTATAGGTTTTATTTACTCATTATCATTCTCTTATGCCACTTACTCACTAGAGAAAAAGGCAATTGAGACAAATTCAATTAATTCAAAAGAGGCTTTATCTGCCTTGTACAACAATGCAAATAACATTAAAGAAATTAGAGTTGAAAATGATTCATTGATTTTATCTCCATCAAAGAGTGAAAATGGAGAGATTGATGATGATAGAAGTAAGTTTTTCCCATTAAGTTTTCTATGGCTAGATAAATACTCTTATAAAGATGCGAAACAAAATTCTTTAAATCTTGGTTTGGATCTAAAGGGAGGTATGAGCGTTTTACTTGAGATATCTCAAAGAAATATACTTGAAAGCTTGTCTTCAGTATCAAAAAATGGAAAACTAGGAAAAATTTTCAATAATGCATTAGATAATTCTGATATAGTCTATAAAGGTAATACACAAGATACTTACCTTAATATTTTCCGTAATGAATTCAATAATTTATTGTTAAAAGATAGTATTCAAGATGTTAGTTTATTCTCAATTTTTGAAAGTGAAGATTCATTTGATTTTGATAGAAATTCTATGTCATCTTCAGATCTTGAAAATGAAGTTGTTAAATATTTAGATTTAAAAATATCTGATTACATTGGAAAAACATTTGAAACTATAAAAAGAAGAATTGATCAATTTGGATTAGCTAATCCTACAGTAAAAAGAATTGAGTCTTCTGAAAGAATATTAGTTGAGCTTCCAGGTATGACTGATGAAGAGATGGTTAAGGAATATTTGTCTAAAACAGCAAGTTTAGAATTTTGGAAGACTAAAAAGAACTCTGAATTTTCATTTCTTTTAAGTGACTCAGCTTTTATTTCATTTGCAAATATTCCAAATGTATCTCCTGGAATTTCTGATCAAGATGCGCCAGATATTTATTCTCTTAATTCACCAATTATTGCTAATATTAATGATACAGAAAAAGATAGAAAAATTGCAAAAGATTATTTTGAAAGTAAATTGTCTGATGGTGTCATTGGTTCTGATGTTGTCTTTTATTTTACAAACAATCCGGCCATCAGTAATGATGCTACAGGAAAAAAAATAGATAATTATGATAATTACATTCAGTTAATTGCATTGGAAAAAAGTAATGATTATGGAGATTTTAATGGTCCAGTATTACTTGGTAAAGAGGTTAATAATGCAAGGGATGGTTTTGATGAAAGGTCTGGTGGTGTTACCATAAGTATGAATATGACTCCAACGGGAGCTAAGAGATGGGCTCAAATTACTGAAAATGAGATAGGAAATGAAATAGCAATTGTTTTAGATGAGATTGTATACACTTACCCTACAATTAATGAAAAAATACCCACTGGCTCATCTGTAATATCTGGTAACTTTGAGGTGAGAGAGGCTAAGGATATAGCTAGTATACTTAATGCTGGTCAACTTGACGCTAAAGTCAATATCGCAGGCTCTGAATATGTAGGTCCTTCTTTAGGACAAAAATCTATTGATTCTGGGGCTAAGTCATTTTTAATGGCTTTAGTTTTTGTACTTATTTACATGATTTTTTATTATTTCCACGCAGGTGTTGCTTCAAATCTTGCTTTAGTAATTAACATGTTTTTTATTTTTGGTGCATTAGCTGCTTTTAATGCTACATTAACTCTTCCTGGGATTGCAGGTATTGTATTAACTATTGGTATGGCGGTCGATGCAAATGTGTTAATTTACGAAAGGATCAAAGAGGAATTATCACAACAAAAAGGTTTAGCGCTTGCTGTACGCGATGGTTATAAAAATGCTTATTCAGCAATTATTGATGCAAATTTAACAACTCTATTGACTGCAGTAGTATTATTTTATTTTGGTTCTGGTCCTATTAAAGGATTTGCAACTACGTTAATAATTGGAATATTAACTTCTTTATTTTGTGCTATTTTCATTACAAGATTGGTATTTGAATCAAGGTTGGTGAAAAAGAAAAAAATATTTTTTTCCAACAGACTTACTACTAATTTATTTAGAAACACTACGATTTCTTTTATCAAGCGAAGAAAAATAGCATATGTATTTTCATTGACTTTTATTCTTGTAGGAATATTCTTTTTACAAACTAAGGGATTAAATAAGGGAGTTGATTTACAAGGTGGGAGAGAGTATGTATATAAAGTCGACTATCCAGAATTAAATACTGTTGAAATTAGAAATATTTTGGGTGAAAAATTTGTAGAAGATAATGTGAATAAATTTCCTGAAGTTAAAACATATGGAAATTTTGGTCAAACTAATCAAATTAAGATAACTACTAATTTTAAAATTTCTGAGGAGGGGTCTGACAGCTTAGTTGTTACAATGATTGAAAGTCAACTTGCTAAGTACGCTGGAAGTAAAGAAAAAATTGAAAAGATATCTACTCAAAAAGTAGGTGCTACTATAGCAGATGATGTTAAAAGATCTGCCTACTTTGCGATATTATTTTCATTGATAATTATATTTTTATATATCCTTCTAAGATTTAGAAAATGGCAGTTTAGTCTTGGAGCAGTTGCTGCACTATTTCATGATGTACTGATATTGCTTTCTATTTTTTCTATTTTTAGTGGTATTCTCCCTATTTCCCTTGAAATTGATCAGGCATTTATAGCTGCTGTATTAACAGTTATTGGATACTCATTAAACGACACTGTTGTTGTATTTGACAGGGTAAGAGAATTTCAGACTACAAAAGTTGGAGAATTTAAAGACATAATAAATAGTGCGCTGAATAGTACCCTAAGTAGAACAATAAACACTTCATTAACTACCATAGTAGTATTACTTATCATTTTCTTTTTTGGGGGGGAGGTAATTAGAGGCTTTATGTTTGCTCTAATTATTGGAGTAATTGTTGGAACCTATTCTTCGTTATTTATTGCTACTCCAATAATGCTTGATACTTCAAGTAAAATTGAAAAAAAAAGCTGATTGTTAAACCATGAATATTCTTTTATTACTAAATCTAGGGGTTGGTGAGATTGCTTTTGTTTTAATTATGTATTTAATTTTTTTTGGTTCAAAAAATATACCTTCTTTAGCAAAAGATCTTGGTAGTTCAATCCGAAAGGTAAAAGATGCTTCAAATAGTGTCAAAAAAGAAATCAAAGATTCTATTTTGAATTCTGATGATTAATTAAAATTGTTAATAACTCTTTAATTAAGGTTAGTAAAAAGATTTATCTAAAATTTTTTTTATTTAAAAAGATAATATATTTATCTGTACTAAATTACATATTTACATTATGACAGCATTTAAATTTGAATATATTTGGTTAGACGGGTATAGTCCGGAACCGAACTTAAGAAGTAAAACTAAAATACTTCATTTTGAAGAATATAATGGAGAACTTGATAAGTTACCAGACTGGTCTTTTGATGGTAGCTCTACCCTCCAAGCTGAAGGTCATAAATCTGATTGTGTTATTAAACCGGTAAGAGTATACACTGATCCGACTAGGATAAACGCTTATTTAGTTATGACAGAGGTTATGAATATGGATGGTACTCCCCACTCAACTAATACTCGCTCTACTATAAAGGAAGATAATGATGAATTTTGGTTTGGTTTTGAACAAGAATATACAATGATGGATGGCGCTAGACCATTAGGTTTCCCAAAGCAAGGCTTTCCAGCCCCTCAAGGTATGTACTACTGTTCTGTGGGCAATAAAAATGTAGCAGGTAGATCAATTGTCGAGGAACACTTAGATATCTGCTTAGAAGCTTGTTTATCAATTACAGGTATTAATGCTGAGGTTTTATTAGGTCAATGGGAATATCAATGTTTTGGAAAGGGAGCGAAAAAGTCAGCAGATGATTTATGGATAAGTAGATTTTTATTATATCGTCTCACGGAAGAATATGGTCTTGGGGTTGAGCTACATCCTAAACCTGTTGAAGGTGATTGGAATGGATCAGGAATGCATGTCAACTTTTCATCAAAACAAATGAGAGAAGTTGGAGGAGAAGAAATGTTTAAAAATATTTGTGAAGCTTTTAGAAAATATCATAAAGAACATATTGAAGTTTATGGTTCTAATAATGACATGAGATTAACTGGGCTACATGAAACACAAAATATTGAGACATTTTCTTACGGTTACAGTGACAGAGGGGCCAGTATAAGAATTCCTGTATGTGTCAGTAAAACTGGGAAAGGATATTTAGAAGATAGAAGGCCTGCTTCAAATGCCGATCCATATAAAGTTGTAGGCAGAATGTTGGATACTTTAAGGACAGTTTCTTAAACCTTAGCTTGGGTTTATTAAATTATTATTAAATTTACAACTCTTTATTAAAAAAAATATATCATGATAGTTAGGAATTTATTAACTGTGCTTTTTTTATTTATTGGTTTTTCTTTCTGTAATTCTCAGGGAAGTACATATACAAAAGCCGAAAAAGCATTTCAAAATAAACAATTCAACAAGGCTAAAGAATTGTATCAACGTGCTTATGAAAGGTCTAGTGATAGATCTGAAAAAACTAAAATTAGTTTTCAAATGGCAAACTGTGCTAGGCTAATGGGGAAATTTAAAGTTGCTGAAAGTTATTACAAGAGAACAATTAAATTAAGATATTTTGAAATGTTTTCTGACCCGTCAGTTTTTTATTATTTAGGGCTATGTTATAAGGGCCAGGGTAAGTACAATGAAGCAATTTCTTATTTTGAAAATTACAAGCTTAAAAAGGGTGCAGATGTAAATATGGCTAATAGCGCTATTCAAGGTTGTCAAATGTCAAAAGAATGGATTTCAGAAGGCAGCAGATATCGTGTCCTAAATGTTCAAAAACTAAACTCTAGATACAATGATTTTTCTCCAGCATTTGGTGATAAAAAAAATAAATTTCTTTTTTTCTCTTCATCCAGAGAAGAGGCAGTTGGTAAAAAGATAGATAAATCTACTAATGAGGATTACGTTGATATATTTTACTCCTTTGATTACACAGAGCAAAAAAGAAAAATTGATAAAAAAAGAAAGAAAAAAATCGATCCAAAAGATCATATGCCTATTTGGCTTCCCCCAACAAATGATTTAGAAGAGAGTCTGGAGGCGCTGGAAGAAAAATATGATGATGTTAAATTTGGTTTTGGTTTAGAAGAAATTAATAAAAGAGATTCTGACGAAGCCACTGTTTGTTTTACGAAGGGTGGTAAAAGAATGTATTTTTCTCAATCCACAGAAGTTAAAAATAAATATAACCCTAAAAGAATATATTCTGTA
>TARA_B100001057_G_scaffold166575_1_pt1 | contig 37673 bp, 31 predicted proteins | sample TARA_B100001057 | Tara Oceans TARA_B100001057 (sample SAMEA2621839) | marine metagenome | biome: marine biome (ENVO:00000447); feature: surface water layer (ENVO:00002042); material: "saline water (ENVO:00002010), including plankton (ENVO:xxxxxxxx)" | depth 5 m | reverse complement strand
AAACTACTCCACAGTTACTGATTTAGCTAAATTTCGTGGTTGATCAATATCAGTGCCCTTAATAACAGCAACATGATATGCAAGGAGTTGTAGTGGTATGGAATATAGGATGGGACCTTGAAATTCTTTTATTGCAACAGGCATGACACTGTTATGAGTCACTTCATCGTCAACAAATGAAACTCTTGGATCAGTAAAAACATATAATTCTCCACCTCTTGCTTTAACTTCTTGCAAATTACTTTTAAGCTTTTCTAGCAATCTATCGTCTGGCGCTACAGCTACAACAGGCATATCCTCATCAACTAATGCAAGAGGTCCATGTTTAAGCTCACCGGCCGCGTAAGCTTCAGCATGAATATAGGATATTTCTTTTAATTTCAAAGCCCCCTCCATTGCCACTGGATTTTGTATTCCTCTTCCCAAGAAAAGAGCATGATGTTTATTTGAAAAATTCTTTGCTAGCTCCTTAATATCCTCATCTAATGCCAGAATTTGGTCAATCAGAGTTGGCAACTCGAGTAATTGATTGACCATCTCTATTTCACGGTCTTGATCCAGGCCATAACGCCTTGCAATTACAATTGTTAGAAGAGATAGTGCGGTTAATTGAGTTGTGAATGCTTTGGTTGATGCCACGCCAATTTCTGGGCCAGCTTTTGTCAACAATACTAACTCAGCTTCTCTAACCATTGTGCTTTCTGGGACGTTACAAATGACAAGCGTAGATATGTATTTAGCTTTTTTTGCCGCCCTCAATGCAGCCAAGGTATCGGCCGTTTCACCAGATTGACTTATAGCTATGAATAATGTGTTCTCCATCACTACTGGATTTCTGTATCGATATTCACTGGCAATTTCAACTCTACATGGTATTTGGCATATGCTTTCTATCCAATGCTTTGCAATTAATCCAGCATGATAACTGGTTCCACATGCGACAATGTGAACACTTCGAGCTTTATCAAAAACAGTTTCTGCATCAGGACCGAAGGCATTCTGTAAAACTCGTCCATCGGCTATTCTCTGGTCGAGTGTATTTCCAACAGCACTTGATTGTTCATAAATTTCTTTCAGCATGAAGTGATCAAAACTACCTTTTTCAGCTGCGTCTGAAGATAATCGGCTTCGTGAGATTTTCCTTGTAACTTCGATGCCTTCTTCGTCAAAAATTTGTATGCTATTTTTCCCAACAACAGCAATATCACCCTCTTCTAAGAACATGAACTGATTTGTTTCAGGTAACAACGCAGCGATATCGGATGCAATGAAATTCTCATTTTTACCGATACCAATAACAACAGGACAGCCAGACCTTGCAACAATAATTTTATCAGGCTCGAGAGTACATATTAGTGCAAGAGCGAAGGCACCTTCTAGTTCTTTAATTGTTTCTCTGAAAGACTCAAGAAGATTTTTTTGTTCACCAAAATGACTGTGAATCCTATGAATGACTACTTCGGTATCTGTATCTGATGAAAATGTGTAACCTTGATCAAGAAGCCTGTCTTTAATTTGGAGATAATTTTCGATAATGCCATTATGTACAATTGCAAAATCAGGATCCGAGATGTGAGGATGAGCATTCTTCTCTGATGGAACACCATGTGTTGCCCATCGAGTATGGGAAATTCCTACTTGTCCCTCAAGTTTTCGGCTATCGAGAGCTTCCTGCAGCCTCATCACTTTTCCAGCTCGGCGCAATCTTTCAATATTATTCTTTGTAATAACGGCGAGTCCCGCTGAGTCATATCCTCTGTATTCAAGCCTTCTCAGACCTTCCATGAGGATCCCATCTACATTTCTATTACTTATTGCACCAACAATTCCACACATAATTAATATCGTCTCTTAAGGTTGCTGCTATTTTTTTGGTCGTTTCCAATTTTCAATTGTACTTTGAGATGATCTTTCTAAAGTTAGTTTTTGATCATCAGCGTCTTTGGTCAACGTCGATCCTGCTCCAACGGTGGCACCTTTTCCAATGACGATTGGTGCGACTAGCTCAACACCTGAACCAATAAAGACATCATCTTTTATTTCTGTTTTGTGTTTATTTGCTCCATCGTAATTACATGTAATAGTTCCAGCACCGATATTTACATTCTTTCCGACTGCTGTATCACCAATGTAACTAAGATGATTAACTTTACTAAAATCATCAATTACAGCTTTTTTGATTTCAACGAAGTTACCAATTTTTACATTATTTTTAAGATCAGTGCCTGGTCTTATTCGCGCAAAAGGTCCGATTTCTGAGTCAGAACCAATAGAGGCGTCAGATATATGTGAATTTGCATGTATTGTTGTATTGTCTCCAATTGAAGAATCAGAGATGTATGTGTTGGGTCCAATTATGACATTGTTTCCCAATTCTACTTTTCCTTCGAATACAACATTCACATCAACATAGACGTCCTCACCATGCTTCAGTGATCCTCTTATATCAATTCTTGATGGATCCATTAAAGTTAATCCCGCCTCCATATGCTGGTTTGCTAGCTTTTTTTGAAGCAGTCTCTCAGCTTTCGCTAATTCTGACTTATCATTAATACCCATAGATTCTTCCCAAATCTTTGATTTATGCCCATGAATCGCAATCTCGTCTTTTACTGCAAGGCTTACGATATCCGTAAGATAATACTCTTGTTTTTTATTATCGTTTTTTAATTTATTCAGCCAAGTTTTCATTTGGTCGGCCCTGCAACACATTATACCCGTATTTATCTCATTGATCTTTCTGACTTTTTCATCTGCATCACTTTCTTCAATAATTCCAATAATACGATTTTCCTCTCTTATTATTCGACCATAACCGGATCCATCAGGAACAATGGCAGTAAGTAGTTCAAGCTCATTGCTTGTATTATTTACCAATGGCTCTAGTGCTTCAGAGGATATCAATGGTACATCACCATACAGTATAAGTACCCTGTCCTGATCTGGAACAGAACCTATTGCTTGCTTAACCGCATGCCCTGTTCCTAGTTGCTCTGTCTGATGAGCCCATTCTATGTCCTTATCGTGTTTGAAATAATCTTGGACTTGATCGCTACCATGTCCATAAACAATGATTATGCTTGATGGCTTGAGCTCTCTCGCATTCAATAATACATGTTCAAGCAGAGGCCTGCCTGCCAGTGGCTGCATGACCTTTGGTAATTTGGATCTCATTCTTGTGCCTTTTCCAGCGGCGAGAATAATAATGCTCAACATAATTAATTTCTTGTTTAATCAATAAAAAGTGACAAAAATATAGTTATTTTTAGCGTTTATCAACAAATAAATCATACACTTATTAAATCATGCATGATATTTCTGATAATACAAATATTGTTATTTACAAATAAATCAGGATACTTTGTAGTTAAGTTTAAATGAAAGAAAACACACTATGAAAATACTCAACAAAAAATTTGTCCTAAGCATATCCATAATTTTCTTCTGGCAAGCATCCCATGCATACGAAATGCAGGAAATTGACAGAGAAATGTTCCCTCAAAACATCACGTATAAAACTAATATACCAACTCCCGAGTCATTTTTAGGCAGAAAGCTTGGGAGTGCACCCGTAAGACATCATGAGTTGGTTGAGTACCTTAGAATGATTGCAAACTTATCAAATCGATTAACAGTGGAAACAATTGGATACTCTCATGAGAGAAGGCCAATATTATTTGTTGTCGCGACTTCTGAGTCCAATCAAAATGAAATCGAAAGGATAAAAAAAGAGCATATTAATCTGACAAATCGCGATCTGAATCAACCGATTAGTGACGACATGCCTGTTATTACTTGGCTCAATTATGGTGTTCATGGTGCAGAGGCAAGCGGAATGGATGCAGCTCTTCCAACCGTTTATTACCTAGCAGCAGCGAACGGAGAGGAAATTGACGCTTTGCTTGAAAAAAGTGTGATTCTTATTACAGCCGTGTTTAATCCAGATGGTCACTCAAATCGTGTTTCTTGGATGGATACCTTCAGTAGTGAAGTGCCCAATCCAAATCCTGATAACATTGAACAAAACTATGATGGCAGATTGGCAAGGACCAATCATTATGGCTTTGATCTAAATCGACAATGGATATCAATCACTCAGCCAGAGCCTCGTGCGTGGATAAAAAAATGGCATGAGTGGCGACCTAATCTGTCTGTTGATTATCATGAAATGGGAAGTGCACAAACGTATTATTTCTCTCCAGGTGTGCCTACAAGAAATCATCCTTTAATACCTGAGCAAGGGATAAGACTGATGGAAAAAATCGTTGAGCCTGCAGAAGCATTTTTGGACAGTCAAAAAAGACTCTATTTCCATGGAGACAGATACGACCACTTTTTTTTAGGTAAAGGCTCATCGTTTCCATTGGTCAATGGAGGTGTTGGCATGTTACATGAGGCCAGTTCTTCTAGAGGCATTATGGTTGAAACACGAAATGGCATCCGAACATACAGAGAAAATATAATCAAACACTTCAGAACGAGCATAGCAAACGCTACGGGCGCCTTGAACAACCGAATGGCTCTTTTGCAATACCAAAAGGATTTTTATCGAGAATCAGGTAACAAAGCAAAAAACCATCCGATCAAAGCTTATGTTGTCTCTGCAGGAAACGATCTTGCGAGACTCTATCATTTTGTTGATTTATTAGACTATCATCGGATAGACGTTCATGATCTCTCTGAGTCTACAAAAATTAATGGCACGCATTTTAATAAAGCCAACTCAATTGTTATTGACCTCGATCAATCACAGCATACCCTCGTAAGAGGATTATTTGATCTGGCGTTGGAATTCGAGGACAGTAAATTTTATGACGTATCAACCTGGACCCTCCCTCTGGCTTACGGGATGCAGTTTGAACCCATTGAGAATGACAATCTCAAAGAAAGATTAACAGGGGCGTTGTATGAGAACTCAAAACCTACCGCATCTAACCCAGACAGCGCTGATTATGCATTTGCAATGGAGTGGGACAATTACTATTCGCCAAAAGCGTTATATAAATTACTGGATAGGGGTTTACTTGTAAGAGTTGCAATGAGCCCTTTCGTGGGATCCACCACAAGGGGAAAATATGAATTCTCTAGGGGAAGCATAGTTGTATCGTTTGATCGTCAAAATAAATCTGAACAAGAAATTTTTCAAATTATGCAAGAAATAGCTGAAGATGAAGGTATTTTTGTTCATTCATTAATATCTGGAAAAAGTGCAACTGGCATGGACAATCCGGACATTGGCAGTCAATTTATTGCAGCAATAGAAAAACCTATAATTCTTGTTGTTGCTGGCAGAGACATGGATTGGTACAACGTCGGAGAAATCTGGCATCTGCTTGATAAAAGAATGCAAATACCAGTAACTCTCGTAGACAGAAATCTAATGAGTGATGTCAATCTCAGTAAATACACACATATAATTTATGCAGGAGGAAAATATTCTGATTATTCCCCAAAATACATGCGAGGTCTCAATCAATGGGTCGATAATGGTGGCACACTAATCGGAATACGACAAGGTGCTGATTGGATTGGTAAAAATATTTTAAATGGCAAAGATGAAAAGAAGAAAAAAAGACAGACCAAATGGGATAAAAAACCGAAAGAAAATAAAGAAAAAGACTCAAAAGATAAGGAAATTCAGAGATATAAGTATGCTGAAAAAGAATCACGAGACCCTCTAAATGTTATTGGTGGTGCGATTTTTTCTGGCAACCTAGATATCACTCACCCAATTGGATTTGGTTACAAGAATGAGAATGTTGCTTTACATAAAAATACAACATCTATTTTGCCAAGACCGAATAATCCCTATGCGACTGTAATTGAGTATCAGGATAAACCAGTCATATCAGGCTATGCTTCAGAAGAAAACAAGAAAAAATTAGCCAATACCGCTGCTTTAATCGCAGAGAGGAAGGGGAAAGGCAGCATAATTTTATTTGCAGATGATCCAAATTTTAGAGCAACATGGTATGGAACCAATAAGCTATTTTTAAACAGTTTATTCTTTTCCTCTCTTTTTAATCCACCAAGGTAAATTAATCTATATCGATAAAGTCTTTAGGAAATAGAACCTTGCCCTTGGAGATTACGAGATTGATTTGACGAGTATTTCTTATGTCTTCTATTGGGTTCGCATCCAGCAAAACCATATCGGCCACCTTGTTAGGCTCTATGGTGCCCATCTTATCTTGTAAAGAAAAAAACTCAGCTGGTCTTATAGTCGCAGCATAAAGTGCTTCAACTGGCGAAAGGCCAGCCTCAACTAGAAATTCAAGCTCAGTATGCAAACTGTATCCTGGTAACGCATAACCGATCGGTGTATCTGTCCCGGCACCAATTGGAACACCTCTTTCGTTCATTCTTCCTGTAAGTTCCAGGCTCCACTCAGCAAACTCTGAACCGTACCAATCTTGATCTTTTTTTTGTTCAAACCAATCATTTGTTGCCAAGATCCATTTTTCTTTGGCTCCTTCTGGAACATTATCGAGAACACTCTGCCAATCTTCTCTTTCATAACCAGGACGCATTGAAAATGAATTCAATCGAAGAGTAGGTACTTGAATTGTTGACTTGAGATTATCCATAGTTTTGTTGCATTTCACTTCATCATAATTCTTAATTGCTGGCAGTCGCTGCATAGTATGCAAAGAGCTCCGAAGCATAAGGCCGGCACCCTCTTCATGGGAATTAAGCACACCGAGTCTCTCTTCATGCAATTCAGCAGAGTTAAATGCACAATCTAATTCAACATTTCTAAGATGTTCCATAGAATCAACTTCTGGACCAGCAATACTTGCAGTCATAGAGAGTGGCACGTGTGCTGCGATAGGCAGATTATATTTTGAAGCAGCCTCTGACAATGCGGTAAATACTTCTGGTGAAACCATTTCATATATCTTTATGAAGTCAACGCCCTCTTTATTAAGCATGGACACAGTTTTCTCGGCCATTTCGATGTCGGAATTTTTGGAGCCAATCTCGGGCACTAAATCGCCATCATAAACTACAAATTCCCCGTCTAATAAAGGTCCGCTATAGTAGACTCTGGGAGAAATTGCATCTACTGCTCTCATTCTTTTTATAACAGGCTTGATTTTGTGTATCAGCCCCCCGGTGTCACGAACACTGGTTACACCATATGCCAAAAAGAGAGATGGCATATCTTCGGTAAAGGCATCATCATAAGTGAGATGTACATGCATATCCCATAATCCAGGTATTAAATATTTTCCTGTTCCATCAATTACTCTTGAAACATTTGAAATTTCTTTCTTGGTCGGCTCAACGGAAATAATTTGATCCTCTGCAAATACTACAGTCTGCCTATCTAAGTTATCTCTATCAGCATTAATTACAGTTACATTTGTTATGGCAATAACATCCCTATGCGGGCCTTCAGTGCAGCCAATCAAAAATAACGAAGACATTGTAAATACTGTTATAAGTTGCATAATTGTCATGCCTGAGTCCCCCAATATTTTTTAGTTTCATCCACTACTATAGCATTGAAAAAATATTTCTACTTTTTCACATTATTGTGTTGACTCAAAAACAAACTATCGGCATTCTAGCTTTTTTATCGCATTGAATTCATGGAATAATTATACAAAATGGAAAAGTATACTCCTTATATAAGTATTGGCTCCCGTGTTAGGAAATCTCCGTACTTTGAATCAACCAAGAGATGTGGTGCAAAAGCCTTCTCAATCTACAATCATATGTATATGCCAACTTTATACACCAGTGTGGTCGATGAGTATTGGAGCATGGTTAATGATGTGGTCATGATTGATGTTGGTGTTGAAAGGCAAATTGAAATAAAAGGACCTGATGCGCATAAATTAGTTCAATTTATTAATCCGAGAGATGTATCCAATTGTGAATTAGGGAAGTGTTATTACATTTTACTGACAGGTGAGGACGGCGGCATCATCAACGATGCTGTATTGCTTAGACTCAGCGAAGATCGATTCTGGGTCTCTCCAGGAGATGGTGATGTTCTGCTCTGGATTCAGGGCATAGCTATAAATTCAGGAATGGATGTGGAGATTTTCGAGCCAGATGTATCGCCATTGCAGATGGGGGGGCCTAAATCGCCACACGTAATGCGAGAATTATTCGGAGATCTTGCTATTGATCTAGGGTACTACCGCGCTGAGCAAACTGAAGTCAATGGCATACCGCTTGTGTTAGGCAGAACTGGTTGGAGCGGTGAAATAAGCTATGAACTCTATTTACAAGATGGAACGAGAGGTAATGAGCTTTGGGAGCTGGTTGAAAAAGCAGGAGAAAAATACAACATCAAGCCTGCGGCTCCACAATTAATCAGGAGTATTGAGGGGGGCATATTGTCTTATGCCTCCGATATAAGCAGACAGGATAATCCTTACACCATAGGTTTTGATAGATTAGTGAATCTTGACAGTGAGGATGACTTTATCGGAAAAGAAGCATTGAAGAAAATTAAGGCAGAGGGCGCGAAACGAAAACTGGTTGGAATTTTTCTCGATGGTGATCAAATTAATTCACCTCCAGAGCATTTGTGGACAGTAATGGATGGGGATATTCCGGTTGGACATGTCACTAGATGTATTCATTCTCCCAGACTTGAGAGAAATATTGGGTTTGCAAATGTACCTGTTGAAAATTCTCAAATAGGCAATAAGTTAAAAATTGATTCGCCTCAAGGAATTCTGAATGCAACCGTTTGTGAAAATTCGTGGTTCCCAGCAGAAATTAAAATCTCGTTAGATTAATAAAAAATCTTAATTTCGTAGTGGCTTCCCATAAGCCAACATATGCTTGATACGCTGTTTTGTTTCATTTGTTTTTGCTAGTGAGAGAAATGCTTTTCTCTCAAGACCGAAGATATCATCTTCATTCATGATAGTGCCCTCGTCTATGTCACCTCCAGTTACAATCATAGCAATTTGTGTTCCTGTAGTAACATCGTGAGGCGTCAGGAATCCTTTTTTATGAGCATCCATTAACCAATTCTCCATTTTTTGCCAAATATCTCTGCCTGGCATTGACATGTTGCCCCTATATGTGGGGCTGTAGTTATTTTTTAATTGGTCTACTTTTATTATGGCTGCATCTAACAGCCTATCTCTATTCATTACAAATTCGTCTCTGCCCTCAATAAACATTGCAAGCTCTTGGCCTTGCAGTGGAGATTGAGCGGTTTTTCCATAACCAATATTCATGAAAGTTTTCCATGCAGCTTCAGTTTCATTCTTTTTAATATCAAACCATCTATACAATATTTCCTTCACTCCGCCGCCACCTGGAACAACTCCCACCAAAGATTCGACAAGACCCGTTACAGAGTTAGCATGATAAATCGATGCATCGGTATGCAATACAACCTCAAATCCACCGCCGATAGAGAGGCCAGACGGAGCTGAAATAACTGGTATGCTCGAATACTTCATTTTTTTAACGGTTTTTTGAAAATGCTCTAGAAAAGCATCCAGTCCGTCCCAATCACATACCTCAATAAAATCTGCGATGCGCTCTAAATTAACCCCGCATGAAAAATGACTGGCATCATTATGAATAACCATGCCTCGATGATTAATTTCACTGTGATCGATTGCATCACTCAGCAATTTCATGGATTCACCATCTAGTGCATTGGCTTTGCTATGAAATTCAACCATGCCTATGTCGTCATTGATTTCGAAGTAACTGGCAACTTTATTTGAGAAAAGAGGTTTTTTTGTTCGTTTTTCTTCAGAAAACCTTCTGGTTCCCTCCTCTCTTTTTAGATTTTCGTATTTGCCTGTTGCTAATAAATACTGAAGTTTATTATTTTCAATTCTATAAAATGATTTGTTTCTAGCGACATGTAAAATTTTTGGAACACTTCTGTTCTCTTTTTCCAGTCTTTCAATAAAATTATTTACGCCGATGGAGTCAATCATCTCGAATGGCCCCTGTATCCAGTTATATCCCAGTTTCATGGCATCATCAATGGCTACCAATGACTCATTAACCTCTGGAACCAAATCAGCAGCGTAGCAAAGTGAATTCGACAAAACTTCCCATGCATAACGACCATATTTATCGTCACTCTCAAGTAAAAGTGTAAAATCATTTTCCATTTCAGCTTGAACAGCAATTTCAGGTTTTGAATAATTGTATTTACGATAAATGAATTTATTAAAATCAAGAGTTTCTCTTGTTGAACTGTCCTCTGGATCTTTAAATCGATAGAATCCACCTTTGGTAGACTTATTACCTAGCAATCCCGCATCCATCATTTTTCTCATGGAAGGTATTTCATCTGAAACCTCATGAAATACATCGTTCTTTGGAAGGATATTTATCAAACTTTTTGCTACATCGCTCATCAAGTCTATGCCAATAAGATCGTATAAACCAAAAACACCTGTTTTTGGAATGCCCATCGGCCTCCCAAATATTGCATCGGCTTCTTCTGGTTCCAGATTCATTTCGAAGGCTTTATGTAATGCCGTTTGTATGGCAAATACGCCGACACGATTGCCTAAAAAACCTGGCGTATCATTGCAGAGAACAATTCCTTTGCCCATCTCTTTTTCATTAAATTTAGATAAACATTCGATAACTTCTGATTTGGTTGATTCTCCTTTTACAATTTCAAGTAATTGCATATATCGCACTGGATTAAAATAATGTGTTATAGCGAACTCTTCTTTGAAACTTTCTGTCATGCCTTCAACCAACAATGAGATTGGAATAGTTGAAGTATTGGATGAAACCATGGAGCCTTTTTTTCTGATTCGATCAATTATTCTGTATAAATCCTTTTTAATATCTAAGCGCTCCACAACTGCTTCGGCTATCCAGTCGGATTCAGATATTTTCTCTATGTCATCCTCAATATTCCCAATGGAAATTCTATTGAGAATATCCTTGTGAAGAAGTCCAGGCTGTTGCTCATCAAGCAGTCTCTCAATGGCTCTCTCGCAGATAGCATTTCTGTTATCTTCATTGCTGGGTAAATCCAATAAGAGCACATCAATCCCAGCGTTCGCTAGTTGACCTGCAATCCCAAGACCCATTGTTCCTGCGCCTATAACAGACGCTTTTTTTATTTGATACATCTAGTTATCCTGTTGGATTATTTGAAAAAATAAAATTTTTCAATAAGTTGCGACATTCATTAGGCGATTCAAGTGGCAGCATATGTCCACAGTCATCAATGACATGCAATTCTCTCGTTTGTGGCAATGCATCCGCCAAAGCCATCCCTGATTTTCTTGGAGCCATTAAATCTTTTCCAGCCAATATCAATTGGCAAGGCGCCTTTATTGAAGATGCTGCTTTTTTTCCGCCTTTGTAATTATTGCATGCATGCAGATCTACATGGAGCGGGTTCTTGTACATGGTTTTATAGCCGCCGATCAACATAGAGTTGCCAGGTATTGTCCCTTGAAACATATGCCCGGCTTCACCAAAGCCCCATGAAATCATCTTATTAACCGCTATTTCTGAGTTATTTTCCGCGGCGTCCAATAAAAATGAATTAACGGGAGTTTCATATCCACTTGTGATGAATGAAACACTCATTATTTTTTCTGGATAGCGTGATGCATATTCCATTCCTACCAAACACCCTTGGGAATGCCCAACAATTGATATTTGTTTTGCGTCTAAATGCGTTATCACGTCATTCACCCAGTCGCCCATTTCCTCAATACTATTAAGAGCAGGACCATCAGAGTTTGTGTGTCCCGGTGTATCCAGACAAAGTACAGAGTAATTTCTAAAAGCAAAGAATCTTGAATGCAATCCCCAAAATGTATGGTCTAAGCCACTACCGTGGATAAATAAAACCAATGGCTGATCTTTTGTGAAAGGTTTTCCACCGGTTGATGCATAAACATTTTTTTTGTTTATTTCAAAGTACATTAACAAAATTTCTTCGCAGCGCGAAAACCTTTATTAAAATCATCTTGGATATCAGAAACATCCTCGATGCCCACAGAAATTCTCACCATATCTTCTGTAATGCCTGCAGCAATGAGCGCCTCTGAATCAATTCGAGAATGTGTGGTAGTCGCAGGATGAATAATCAATGTTTTGGCATCACCAACATTAGCAAGATGTGATGCAAGTTTGACGTTTTCAATAAATGCCTTACCAGCATCTCTTCCCCCTTTTACACCAAATGTTATTATCGACCCAGCACCCCTAGGCATATATTTTTTTGCCATTTCATGACTATCATGGTCAGGTAAATCTGGATGATTAACCCAGGAGACTTGTTCATGGTTACTCAAATAGTCGAGGAGAGCCTTTGTATTTGATAAATGCTTATCCATTCTAAGTGAGAGTGTTTCTATTCCTTGTAGCAATAAAAATGCATTCATCGGGCTCATTGATGGGCCAATATCGCGCATTGCTTCAGCCCTGATCCTTGTAGCGAATGCACTCGGTCCGAATTCCTCCCAAAAATTTATGCCAGTGAATGGTGCATATGCTTCGGTAAGCGTTGGAAAATTATTGTTCAATCCCCAATCAAAATTTCCACCATCTACAACCACACCTCCAATGGATGTGCCATGTCCGCCCATCCACTTAGTCAAAGAGTGGACTATTATATTCGCCCCATGCTCAAAACATCTACAAAGATACGGCGTATTAAATGTCCCATCAATCATTAAAGGCAGATGATTTTTTTTACAAATTTTAGCAGCGCCTTCAATATCCATAATTGATAGCCCAGGATTGCCGATGAGCTCACCGAATACAATTTTTGTATTTTCTTGAATAGCGGCCTCAAGAGATTTGAGATCTGTAGGATCAACAAAAGTCGTTGTAATTCCAAATCTGGGCAAAGTATTTTTTAATAGGCTGATATTGCCCCCGTACATATTTGCAGAGGCAACGATATGATCACCCTGACTTACAATAGCAGTAAGAGCACAAAAGACAGCACTCATTCCTGATGAGACACAAACAGAAGCGGAACCGCCCTCAAGCGCTGCAACCCTCTGCTCAAGCACACCAATTGTTGGGTTAGAAATCCTATTGTATACATGTCCACCTCTCTCTAGATTAAATAAAGAGGAAGCTGTGTCTGTGTCAGGAAAGACATAAGATGTTGTTTGATGAATTGGTTGTGCCCTGGAGCCAAACTCTTTATCGAGTGTTTGTCCAGCGTGCAGACTTAGTGTATCGAATGAGAGAAAATCAGCCATAATTTCTAATATCTTTACTTGAATTATCTATAAAACCAGAGGATATAATAAATCACACCCTTTAAATTCGCTACTTTAAAATACCAAGTGGATTTTGTTTATCAATGCCCTCCATATACTGTTTAAGACGATCATGACTGGTTAAGCTATAAACTAATCCAAGCCAATTATTAAATATCGCTTTTGCTGTGTCTCCCCAAGTATTATCAACGAATATATTAAGCTGATCCTCAGGAAATATTGCATCACTATCTTTAGCATTTTTAGAGTGAATAATTTCATCGATATAGGTATCTGCAATTTTCTTTGCTTCTTCAGGAAAATAATTATCAGGAAATGGGGGCGCCTCTGATATTTCATCGAGTTGAAAGCGTATAACCTCTCTTTTATATTCCTTTAATAAGCTATTGAAATCATATTCTGGATGACCCTGAAAATAAACTGCTCGAATTTGATCGGGGCTAACTGCCATATGAACACCAGCAGCATCACTCTCTGCCAACACAGTTAATCCTGCTTTTTCAAGCTGATCTCTGTTTATTTCATTGTATCTAGAATGTGGGACATCAAATCGGGTATTAATGTTACGCATTATTGGATGGTCTGGCTGAATAATTCGATGACTGTATACTCCCCACCGTTTTTGGTTAAGTGGAATACGGTCAATATTATATATTTGCTTGACAATGGCATGAGTTGCCAAGCAGGAGCATAATGTTGAAGCCACATTATTTTGGGCCCATTCCATCACTTCTGTTAATGGATGCCAAAATGGCTCTTCAGTTAAGTAAGGCTGTTGAATATTTGCACCAGTTACAATCAGTGCGTCAAGCCCCAATTTCATCAATTGTTCAAATGTAAAGTAATGCTCACTGATGTGCTTTTTGGCTTTATCTCCTCTTACTAACTCTGGCAAAGTGAATGGATAGACGTAAAATTGAGCGATTTGGTTGCAATTTCCAACTAGTCTAATGAATTGATTTTCAGTAGCAGAAAGAGCTGCATCGGGCATCATATTCAGTAAACCAATGTGTAGCTCCCTTATGTCCTGTTTTGTAGCCCTTGATTTACTCAGAACAGTGTGCCCCTCGCTTGCAAGACGAGAGAAAGTAGGAAGTTCGTTATGAGCAACTAACGGCATTTTATTTCATCACTTGAGACATCAAGTTTATATCTTATAACAGTCTCCATTAGAACAGTAAATAATTATATGGCTCGAGAAACTGTTAATTTGTATTGATTATATTTACTGTTTAATGCCTTTAAGTTTTTGTGCAGCACGATATCTTGCATTTGCCTCAGCGAGTTCAGCTTGAGCTCTTTTTATGTCTGTTTCATCAGAGGCCCCCTCTAATGCTTCTTCTGCTTGTTTTTTCGCACTCTCGGCAGCCGCTTCATCGAGCTCATCTCCTCTGACTGCTGTATCAGCGAGAACTGTCACTATATGAGGCTGAACTTCAAGCATGCCACCTGTGATATAGAAAAAATGCTCTTTTCCTTGCTCATCTTCAACCCTTACTTCGCCGGGTTTAAGAGAAGTTAATAGCGGAGCATGTCTTGGCGCAATGCCAACTTCACCCATCTGAGCGGGAGCATATATCATGCTTGCATCACCAGAATGGATCTCTCCTTCTGCTGAAACAATATCAATTTTTATTGTTGCCATTCTTGTTAGTCTCTAATCACTATGTGGTTTTTGCTTTTTCTACTGCTTCTTCAATTGAACCAACCATATAAAACGCCTGCTCTGGAAGATCGTCATAATCACCATTCACAATACCATTGAAACCTTTTATTGTTTCAGATAGCTGAACATATTTGCCCGGAGCACCAGTAAATGTCTCTGCCACGAAGAAAGGCTGAGAGAAAAATCTGATAATCTTTCTTGCTCTTGTAACACTGAGTTTGTCATCTTCAGACAATTCGTCCATTCCAAGAATAGCTATTATGTCTTGAAGTTCTTTGTATCGTTGGAGCACGCCTTGGACACGACGAGCACAGTCATAGTGTTCTTGTCCAATAACATTGGGATCTAGAAGTCTGCTCGTTGAATCTAATGGATCAACAGCTGGATAAATTCCGAGCTCTGCAATCTGACGAGATAGAACCAAGGTTGCATCGAGATGAGCAAATGTCGTTGCAGGTGATGGATCTGTTAAGTCATCGGCAGGAACATAAACTGCTTGGAAAGATGTGATCGATCCTGTTTTTGTTGACGTAATTCGTTCTTGGAGTACACCCATTTCTTCAGCAAGAGTCGGCTGATATCCAACGGCAGATGGCATTCTGCCCAATAGCGCAGAAACTTCTGTACCGGCCAGAGTGTATCGATAAATATTATCGATAAACATCAATACGTCTCTTCCCTCATCACGAAATGCTTCAGCCATTGTAAGGCCGGTGAGGGCGACCCTAAGTCTGTTTCCTGGTGGTTCATTCATTTGCCCATAAACCAAAGAGACCTTATCAATTACATTAGATTCCGTCATTTCATGATAGAAATCATTCCCCTCTCGTGTTCTTTCTCCAACACCAGCAAAAACAGAATACCCAGAATGCTCTGCAGCGATATTACGAATCAATTCCATTAGGGTCACTGTTTTTCCAACACCTGCGCCGCCGAATAAGCCTACTTTTCCTCCTTTTGCGATAGGCATGATGAGATCAATTACCTTGATTCCTGTTTCCAGAACTTCAGTTGATGAAGCTTGCTCTTCATAAGTCGGAGGCGTTCTGTGAATTGGCATGTTCGTTTCAGCACCAATATCACCTTTATTATCAATCGGAGTTCCCAGCACATCCATGATTCTTCCCAGTGTTTTCTCTCCAACTGGAACAGAAATCGGTTGGCCTGTGTTATTTACACTCATGCCTCTTTTTAAGCCTTCACTGGACCCCATTGCAATTGTCCTAACTACACCGTCACCCAATTGTTGCTGTACTTCAAGCGTTAGATCTGCATCTTCGATTGTTAATGCATCATAAATATTTGGTATGGCATCACTTGGAAATTCAACATCTACAACAGCTCCAATGACTTGCACAGTAGTTCCAGCACTCATATTTTTTCCTCTTTTCCTGTTATGTAACTCATAGTTATCATTATTTAATTTAAATTATTCTGAGACAGCAGCAGCTCCGCCCACAATTTCTGAGATCTCTTGGGTAATTGATGCTTGTCTTGCTTTATTGTATATAAGTTGTAATTTATCAATTATATCGCCAGCATTATCTGTTGCGGATTTCATCGCAACCATTTTTGCGGCCATTTCACATGCAAAATTTTCTGTAGCACCTCTATATACTTGAGCCTCAATGTATCTCATTAAAACACCATCGAGAAGATCAATTGCGTCTGGTTCATAAATATAATCCCAATGGGACTGCAATGAATCATCATCCTCCTCTAAAGTGGCCACCGGCAGTAGTGTTTTTATTTCGGGTTTTTGGCTCATGGTGCTAACAAATTCATTGTGTGCAATAAGTAATTTGTCTATTTTTTCATCGTTATATGAATCCAGCATAATTTTTATTGCGCCAATCAAATCATTGACCTTTGGCTGATCACCAAGATGTGTAGCTGTTGCCAGAACATTGCCTCCGAGGCGTTTAAAAAATTGCACCGCTTTTGCTCCAACCAACACCAGATCAACGTCAATATTTTTCTTTTGATAAGTTGCAATTTCTGAAATGACCTTCTTGAACAAATTCACATTCAATCCGCCACACAATCCTCTATCTGTTGCGATAACGATAATTCCAACACGATTTATTTCTCTCTCATTCAAGAATGGATGCTTATAGTCAGGATTAGCTGCACCAAGATGGCTAATAACTCTTCTTATTCTCTCAGCATAGGGCACTGAGGCATTCATTTGATCTTGTGCTTTTTTTATTTTGCTGGCAGCTACCATCTCCATAGCACTCGTGATCTTCTGCATATTCTTCACGCTTCTGATCTTATTTAATATTTCTTTATCGCCTGCCAATTTACTAGTCTCTTGAAATTATCATTTAATTTTTTATTGAATTTTTAATAAGATCCATTCTTTGCAAAATCATCACAGATATTTTTCATTGAAGCTTCTATATCATCGTTATAGTCGCCAGTCTTATTAATGTTTTCTAACAACTCACTCTCATTTGATTTAGCGTAATCATGTAAAGCACTCTCGTAATCACTGATTTTGATTACTTCAACATCATCAAGATAACCCTCATTTACTGCAAACAGTGATAAGGCCATCTCTGATACTGAAAGAGGTGAGTATTGTTTTTGTTTCATCAGCTCAGTTGCACGTTGACCCCTTTCAAGCTGCTTTCTTGTCGCCTCATCTAAGTCAGATGCAAATTGTGCAAATGCTGCAAGTTCCCGGTATTGTGCTAGAGCCAGACGAATACCACCGCCTAATTTTTTTATTATCTTCGTCTGAGCTGAGCCACCAACACGAGATACTGATAGTCCTGCGTTTATTGCAGGCCTAATGCCAGCATTAAATAGATCAGTCTCTAAGAAAATTTGTCCGTCTGTAATTGAGATAACATTTGTCGGAACAAATGCGGAAACGTCTCCTGCTTGAGTTTCAATAATTGGCAGCGCTGTCAATGAGCCTGTTTTGCCTTTTATTTTACCATCTGAAATTGACTCCACATGCTCCTCGCTCACTCTTGATGCCCTCTCAAGCAGACGCGAATGCAAGTAGAAAACATCCCCTGGATATGCTTCTCTTCCTGGAGGTCGTCTCAGAAGTAGTGAGACCTGTCGATATGCCCAAGCTTGCTTAGTTAAATCATCAAAAATTATCAATGCGTCTTCGCCATTATCCAAAAAGTATTCTCCCATTGATGTGCCTGAGTATGGAGCTATGTATTGCATTGCAGGTGAATCAGCGGCGGCGGCGGCGACAACTATCGTATGCTCCATGGCACCTTCTTCTTCAAGCTTTCTTACTACTCCTGCAATTGAAGATGCTTTTTGACCAATCGCCACATAAATACATTTAATTCCTGTTCCTTTCTGGTTAATAATCGCGTCAATTGCGACTGCAGTTTTTCCAGTCTGTCTGTCCCCAATAATCAGCTCCCTTTGACCTCTTCCTATTGGAACCATTGAATCGATCGCTTTGAGTCCAGTTTGAACAGGCTGATCTACCGATTTTCTGGAAATTACTCCAGGAGCAACCTTTTCAATAGGAGCAGACAAATTCGTTTCGATTGCGCCCTTGCCATCAATTGGATTTCCTAATGCATCTACGACTCTTCCAAGCAATTCAGGGCCAATTGGCACTTCCAAAATTTTTCCAGTTGTTTTAACTGTATCGCCTTCAGATACATGTTTATATTCACCCAATACGACCGCTCCGACTGAGTCTTGCTCTAAATTCAGCGCCATACCAAAAGTGTTTTGAGGAAACTCAAGCATCTCACCATAACGAGCGTCTGTGAGACCATGAATTCTTACAATTCCATCTGTAACCCCGATGACTGTACCAACATCGCGCGCCTCTGCAGTTATTTCAAAATTCTCAATTCGCTCTTTGATCAATTTGCTGATTTCTGAAGCTTTTAATGACATATCTTTTTCCTTTCTTTAAGAATTAATTGCGTTAGCGAGGCCTTTTAGGCTCGCTTTTAGTGATCCATCTATGACAACATCACCGGCACGAATTATCGCCCCACCAACAAGTGACTCATCAATTTCTGTTTGTATGAAAATCTCACTATCAAAGCGTTTTTTTAATGCTTCTCCTATTTGTGACTTCTGTTCATCGCTTAGCGGACTTGCTGAGGTGACTGTCACATTTACAGAATTTTCGATATTAGATTTCAAGGTAGTAAAGTGCTGTGCAATCTCAGGAAATACTGAGATTCTGGAGTTTTCTATCAGCAGCTTTATAAAGTTTGAACCTCCATTATGATTGTTTGAAAATATCATTTTTTCATCGGAGATTTCAGCGAATATTGATGTAATAAATGTAAATTTCTGCTCTGAAGATAACGATGGTTTAGAAAGAAATTCCAATAGCTGATCATCTGCTAAAACAGCTTTCCCGTAATCGAGGCTATTGGCCCATTTATCTATCTCTCCTGATTTCTGAGCGATATCAAATATGGCTTGAGCGTAGGGCCTTGCGATTGTGTTATTGTCAGCCATTTTTCATTAATACCAGTTCTACTTATAACTTTCTCGCTAAATCATCAAGTATGTCTGCATGAGACTCCTTATTGACCTCGCGTCCCAAAATTTTCTCTGCCGATGCTATCGCAAGGGCAGCAACTTGATCTCTTAGCTCGTCTCTGGCTTTATTTGTCTCTTGCTCAATATCATTTTTGGCCAATGACATTTGATGCTCTCTTTCTTTTAAGCCATCTTGTTTGCCATCAGAGACAATTTCTGTGGCTCTCGCATTAGCTTGATCCAAAATAGTAGTGGCTTGCTTACGGGCATCATCAAGAATCTTCTTTGACTCTATATTGGCATTGTCGAGTTTTTTTATACCTTGTTCACCCGCGGCGATACCGTCAGCAATTTGTGTCTGTCGCTCTTCTATTGCTTCCATTAATGGGGGCCATATATATTTCATGCAAAACCAGACAAACACAATCATTGCAATTGATTGACCTATTATTGTCGCATTAATATCCACTTGGTGCTCCTGTCTATTTATTTAGTAAATTCAGATAGGTTGTTCTATTTATCACCCACCAACAGCGCTCTGGTATTGGGCAATAAATGGGTTAGCAAATGCGAAGAATAATGCTATCCCTACACCAATCATTGCAACTGCGTCAAGAAGCGCAACCACTAAGAACATCTTAGTTTGTAACATCGGTGCCAATTCGGGTTGACGTGCAGCTCCTTCCAGGAAGCGGCCCCCCAATAAACCCATACCAATTCCGACGCCCAGAGCGCCGAGTCCAATAAGTAGTGCGACAGATATCGCAGTGTAACCAATAACAGTTTCCATCATTTTCTCCAGTAAAAAATAAAAAATATTAAATAAAACCTCTCAATGCTCTTCCGATGCTAATGTTAAATATACGACAGTCAACATCATGAAAATAAATGCCTGAAGAGTCACAATTAGGATATGAAAAACTGCCCATCCGAAGTGGAGAGGTAGTTGCAGATATCCAAGTAATGCAATCAGTATAAAAATTAATTCGCCAGCAAACATATTCCCAAACAACCTCAAAGAGAGAGATAGTGGTTTTGCGAGCAGAGCAACTGACTCTAAAATAAAATTAAAAGCAATAATAATAGGTGCTGCAAGGATTCCTGGGCCCTTAAAAGTCGGCGCTATAGGATGCAGTGTCAGCTCTGCCAGGAACCCACTTAAACCTTTGTTTTTGATTGAATAGAATATAATTAGGAAGAAAACGGAAATTGACATACCGAAGGTGATATTAACATCAGTAGTTGGCACTACTTTCATGTAGTAGAGTTGCTCATAACCAGTAGCCATACCTAACATCTTTGATAATTCAGGAATCCAATCAACAGGGATTAGATCCATAAGATTCATGAAAAATACCCACATAAAAATTGTCAGTGCAAGTGGAGCAATTAATTTGCTCTTGCCATGAAAGGTATCCTTTACACTACCATCGATAAAATCAACAATTATTTCAACAAGTGCTTGGAATTTGGTGGGTTTTTTTGGTGATGCATTCTTAGCTGCATTTCCGAACAGAACAATAAAAATTAAGCCGAGGAGAACAGACCAAAACATTGAATCAACATTTATCGCCATTGGATTTCCAGCGCATTGATTCCAAGCCCACTCTCCATTCTCTAATTTACAAATTTGGAGATTTTGCAGATGGTGCTGAATGTATTCCCCAGAAGTTTGGGATCCGTGTCCGCCTTCAGTTGCCATATTATTTTATTCTATCTTTAAACTTTGTAAGTTATTTCTCTTTATTAAATAGCTCTATGCTAACTGCAAACTGAACGACCATGAAACTTAAAAAAAGATACAAAGCGTTCAAAGGTTTGACCTTAAAAAAGACTAGGCCAAACATTAGAGTGGTTAATATGACTTTGCCGAGCTCACCTAAATAAGCTGCCCTCAGAATGCCTCTTGCATTTCTATTTGAAAGCATCAATCTTGTACCCAAAAAAATGTTTGGCACAAGGCATATTAATCCTCCTAAAACTGATGAATATCCCGCAACTTTACCTGCAAAAAACCAAATTATTGAAGCCAAAACAACCGTCGCAACCAGCTGGTATATTAAAATTCTAATTATGCCAAAATTACTATGTTTTTCTTCGTTTTCGTCAGTTTTCTGATTCATCAATTATGCCGTTTAAAGCCAATAAATAAACTTTTTTATTTTTTGAAAAAACGAATATGTTTTTTCTTTTATTAAACGGCAATTGCATTATAGTTATGTGAAAACAACATGGCAATGATCTTCTATTAAATGGATAAAAAATATCCAAGATATTTGTTATTTTATATGATCAATTATGCCCTCTAATTCATCTAAAGAATTATAATTTATTATTATTTTGCCATTTCCATTGTTTTTATGATCGATTTTAAGTTTTGCTCCAAGCTTTTCTGACATTGACATTTCAAGTCTTTGTATATCGGGATTGACAGATAGATCTTTTTTCCCTTTGTTGGTAGCTATTTGGTTATTTGATTGTTTTGCAATCCTCTCAACCTCTCTTACAGAAAGGCCTTTTCTTATAATCATTTTAGCAGTATCTATTTGCAGTGATTTATCGTTAATCGAGAGTAGTGCCCTTGCATGCCCCATTTCAATTTTTCTTGATTTCACAAAATTTGCTATTGTCTCTGGTAACTCTAATAATCTAAGGATATTTGATACAGAGGAGCGTGATCTCCCAACTGCGTCTGCGGCTTCTTGATGTGTGATATCAAATTCTTTAATTAATCTATTTAATGCGAGCGCCTCTTCAAATGGATTAAGATTTTCTCTTTGTATATTTTCAATAAGTGCCATCGCAATAGCATCTGAATCAGGAATGTTTTTTATTACAACCGGAACACTTTTCAGGTCTGCAATTTGAGCAGCTCTCCACCTTCGCTCACCTGCAATAATTTCATATCGCGCTTCTGTATCGCTATTTGATGCAACTGGTCTGACAGCCAATGGCTGGACGATACCCTGTGATTTTATTGAGCTGGCAAGTTCTTCAAGTGACTCCTGACGCATATCAATTCTTGGTTGATATCGGCCTCTCTGGAGACTTTCTAACGGAATTTCTTTAAGCGTATCATTTGATTTTTCAGAGTCAGATATTTGCTTATCTTCTCTGCTGTTTGAAAGCAACGCATCCAACCCTCTGCCTAATCTTTTTTTCGTGGTCATTTTTCCTTACTCATCTAACTATTGTAAACATGGAGGCTTATGCAATTGATTGAGCCGCCTCATCTCCTCTTCTAAGCATTTCTCCAGCTAAAGCCAGATAAGCAACAGCACCTCTAGACTTTCTGTCGTGAATGAGCACCGGTTTACCAAAGCTTGGCGCCTCGGCCAACGTTACATTTCTTGGAACCATAGTTCGAAACACTTTATCGCCAAAATGTTTTATCAGCTGCTCTGATACCTCATCAGACAGGTTCACCCTCTGATCAACCATTGTCCTAAGCAGACCAAACAATTCCAAATTTGGATTGACGGTCATTTTAATTTGTTCAATTGTATCAATCAAAGAACTCAATCCTTCCAATGCATAATATTCACACTGCATGGGAATCAGCACGCCATCTGATGCTGTAAGTGCATTTACAGTGAGCATATTGATAGAAGGAGGACAATCAATAAGAATATAATCATAATTGGTTTTGATGTCTTGCAGGGCATTCCGAAGTTTCATCTCTCTTCCAATTTCCTGCATCAGCTTTACTTCTGACAGAGTGAGCTCCTCATTACCTGGTAAAATATCAAAGTTACACTCTGATACAGGCAATATCACGTCAGCAGGCTTCTTTTTTCCTAATAAGACGTCACATGCAGTTATATCAAGTGAATTTTTTTCAATGCCACAACCCATGGTTGCATTACCCTGAGGATCCATGTCAACTAGTAAAACTTTTCTTTTTGTTGCAGCAAGAGAAGCAGCCAAATTGACGCACGTAGTTGTTTTTCCCACGCCGCCTTTCTGATTTGCTATTGATATAATCTTGATCACAATTTTGAGCCTTCTTTTTTATGCAACAGTACAATGTGGCGATGTTTGTCTGACATGCGCTCTACAGAAACTTTTTTCACATCTTTTGCCCACGAATCATCTATTAACCTCAATTCATCGCTAGGATGTTTTCCTTTCATCGCGATTAAGACCCCTTCCTCTTTCAGTAAATGTTGAGATAATTTTATCAATTTAGGGAGACTTGATAACGCCCTTGCAATTACAGTATCAAACACTTGATCTGGAAAAAAGTTTTCTATTCGAATTTTTTTTGTTTTTACATTCTTAATTTCTAAAAGATTAATTACATGATTGATAAAACCAATTTTTTTCCCATTGCTATCCACCAACAAATAATTAACATTCTGATTTATTATCGCTAAAGGAAGGCCGGGGAAGCCAGCGCCTGTTCCAATGTCAACCACTGAGTCTCCTCTAACGTATGGGTAAGCAGACAAGCTGTCCATGAGATGGCCAGCTATCATATCGTCAACGTTTCGTATTGAAGTTAAATTAAACTTTTGGTTCCACTTATGCAATTCGTTAAGCAAAACAATAAATTGATCTATATTTTCATTAGAAATACTTTCAGGAACATCGTCTGATATATTTTTAATCTTAGATCTAAGACAGTTTTTACTCATCGCATCTAAAATTTAATGATGAATTGATAAAAAGCCTATTTTTAAAATGTTCACTTATCATTTAGAGGACTAGCAAAGACATAAACTCATCAACATCAGTTGATTTTAATTGCTCTCTGTCTGAGCATAAGTTGCTCAATTTATCCCACTGACTCTTGTGTAATTTTTTCTGAATACTCGTTTCAAACTTTTTCTTAAGGATTGGAATGGCTTCCTTTCTTCTCTCTTTGTGACCAACTGGATAATCAATCGAAACTTTATCGGTTTTTGTTCCGTCATTAAATTCTATTTGTATAGAGTTTCCAATGTACCTTTTGCTCGGATCGAAATAGTCTTTCGTAAATGTATCATTTTCTTTTATGTTCATTTTAGCTCTCAGCACATCAATTCTTGGGTCATCAGCAATTTTATCCTCGTAATCAGAAGCTGTTAGGCGCCCGAAGATCAATGGAATTGCGACCATATATTGTAGACAATGATCACGGTCAGCCGGGTTATCTAAGGGGCCAGTTTTGTCAATAATTCTTACGCTGGCTTCTTGGGTTTCGATTTGTATTGACTTAATGGTGCTAAGCCTGTGTTTCACTGAACTATGTAATTGCATTGCTGCTTCTACTGCCGTTTGGGCATGGAATTCGGCTGGGTACGATATTTTAAACAAAATATTTTCCATTACATACGAACCAAAGTCTTGATTAATTTTTACACGGTTGCCCTTGAATAGGACATCATGAAACCCCCAAGTCTTCGCAGTCAATGCAGTTGCATAGCCCATTTCATTTTTCATGGAAATATATGCGAGACGCATTGCGCGGCTTGTAGCATCACCAGCTGCCCAGCTTTTCCTTGAACCTGTGTTTGGTGCATGCCTATAAGTTCTGAGTGCGCCGCCATCGATGAAAGCATTAGAAACAGCATTAATTATTTGCTCTTTGGTCCCTCCTAGCATCTCAGTTAAAACTGCTGTAGAAGCGATTCTCACGAGAAGAACATGATCAAGCCCAACTCGATTAAAACTATTTTCTAACGCCAAGACGCCCTGTATTTCATATGCTCTTATCATGGCTGACAATAAGTCTTTCACCTTCAGAGGCGTCTTTCCTGTAATTCTTGCTTGACGACTTAAATAGTCTGATAGGGCTAAGATACCCCCCAAGTTGTCTGAGGGATGACCCCATTCTGCAGCCAACCAAGTATCATTAAAATCGAGCCATCTAACCATAGCACCAATATTAAATGCCGCCATTACCGGATCCAGTTCATAAGAAGTTCCAGGAATTCTCGCGCCTCCTCGCAAAGTTGCACCCGGCACTACTGGGCCAAGCAACTTTGTACAAGCCGAATAATCCAGTGCTTGAAACCCGCAAGCAAGTGTGTCCATCAAACAATAGTGCGCTGTTTCATATGCTAAATCCGAATGTTCCTTGTTTGAGAGTACGTAATCTGCGATCGTTATGAGCAGTTGATCTGGCTCTCTTCTCTCAGCAGAACGAATATCATAAATTGTCATGATTTCTCCATTTCATTCATTATTAAATGTTCTAAGTTTATGAATTCCATTTCTTTAAGTTCGGACCAACATATTCTGCTGCAGGTCTTATAAGTTTATTATCTTTTCTCTGTTCCATTACATGTGCAGCCCAACCCGTAATGCGAGAACAAACGAATATTGGTGTAAATAAATAAGTTGGAATACCCATAAAATGATAAACGCTAGCAGCATAAAAGTCGGCATTAGCAAATAATTCTTTCTTTTCCCACATTGTGTTTTCGATTGCTTCAGATACATCATAAAGTTGATTATCACCATATTCTTGAGCGAGAATTCTCGACATTTTTTTGTTAACGCTATTACGTGGGTCAGAAGTTGTATAAACACGATGACCAAATCCCATGATTTTTTCTTTTTTTTCTAGCATTCGTCCTACTCCCTCAATAGCTTCTTCTGGGCTATCAAAGCTCTCGATTAATTCCATTGCGGCTTCATTTGCACCACCATGCAAGTTGCCACGGAGCGCCCCAATGGCCCCCGTTATTGCTGAATGCATATCAGAAAGAGTGGCTGTGATAACTCTGCCAGTGAATGTTGAAGCATTAAATTCATGTTCGGCGTATAGTATCAGGGTCGTATCTAGTATTTTTCTATGTAATTCTGAGGGCGATCTATCATGCAATAAATGAAGAAAATGTCCGGATATGCTGTCCTCATTTGTTACTAGATTTATTCGTTTTCCATCAACATGAAAACGGTGCCAGTACAAAAGAATTGATGGCATGCAGGACAGAAGTCTGTCAGCAGTCTCTGCTTGATTTGAAAAATTTTTGTCTTCTGGTTCAAAGTTACCAAGAAAAGATACGCCTGTTCTTAGAACATCCATAGGATGTGTATTTCTCGGAATCGTCTCCAATACCGTTTTTAATTCGTCTGGAAGATCCGTCATTAATTTTATTCTTTCAATGTAGTCATCTAATTCATTATTATTGGGAGGGTTACCTCTCAATAGCAGGTATGCGACTTCTTCAAAACTAGCGTTATCAACTAAATCGTATATGTCATATCCACGATAAGTTAATCCCGTCCCTTCTTTGCCAACTGTACATAGTGATGTTTCGCCAGCATAAATGCCTGCCAATCCACCGGTTCTAGTAGTGCCCATATCTTCCTCTATTAGTCTCCTGGTCTTTTGTTTTTATGGAGTATTTTATTAATCTTTGCTTCATGAGCTTCATAGTTGAGTGTTTTATATAGATCTGTCCTTGTTTGCATATTTTCTATATGTTTTTTTTGTGTGCCATCTTGCTTTATTGCTTTGTATGTTTTCATTGCGGCGTCTGCCATTGATCGTGCGGCGGATAAAGGATATAAAATAATTTTTACACCCACATCTCTCATTTCTTCAACTGTAAATAACGGTGTCAATCCAAATTCAGTTAAATTGGCTAGAACAGGCGCATTAAGTGAATCAGTAAAGGTTTTATATTGATCCAGATCTGTAAGCGCCTCAGCAAATATAATATCGGCACCAGAATCAATATATGTTCTTGCTCTATCGATTGATTTTTCCAGCCCTTCAACTGCAAAAGCGTCTGTCCTAGCGATGATTGTGAAGTTGTCATCACGGGCGTCAACTGCCGCTTTAATTCTGTCATTCATTTCATTTATGGAAACTATTTCTTTGCCAGGTCTATGACCACATCTTTTTGAAGCAACTTGATCTTCAATATGACAACCACTTGCCCCAGCTTTTCTCATTTCTTTCACTGTTCTTGCCACCATGAATGCATTACCCCACCCTGTATCTGCATCCGCTATTAGAGGCAAATCACATGAATATGAAATTCGTCTTATGTCTTCACAAACATCATTTAAAGTAGTCATTGCCAAATCAGGCAGGCCAAGCGAGTGATTAGCGACACCTGCTCCAGAAAGATATATTGCTTTAAAACCAGCATTTTTTGCTAACAATGCACTATAAGCGTTAATTGTTCCAACCATCTGAAGTGGTTGCTCATTACTCATCGCTTGTTCTAGCTTTTTGTTCACTAATTATTTATCTTTTTTTAATATTATTGAATTTTAACTACTAGCCTACCCCTGATGTTACCTTCAATAAAATCAACGAATTGATCTGGTAGTTGGTCGAATTCAATTTTATTTGGTGCAATAGTATCCAAATTTTTCGGGAATAAATCTGTTCCAATTCTTTGCCAAACAATTTTTCTTAATTCCCTTGGTGTATCGACTGAATTTATTCCTAACAAATTTACAGCTCTCAAAATAAGAGGCATAACTGTTGTTTCAAGCTTATGACTTGCTGCCAATCCTATTGATGCAATATTTCCCCCATAACGAGTTGTTTTCAGTAGCCAAGACAAAACATCTCCCCCTAAATTATCAATTGCGCCACCCCATTTGGCTTTTTCTAACGGTCTTTTTCCATAATCAAGATCCTGTCTAATGAGAACTTCATGAGCTCCAATAGAATGCAAAAAATCAGCTTGATCTTTTTTTCCAGTCAGCGCGATAACTTCATAGCCATTCTTTGCAAGCATATCAATTGCAATACTTCCAACACCGCCAGTTGCACCCGAAACGAGAATTGGTCCTTTTTCAGGATTTTGCCCATTGATTTCCATCTGGTGAATAGCTAATGCGGCAGTGTAACCAGCAGTTCCAATTTGCATGGCCTTGTGGCTATCAATGTTTCCTGGAAGTTTCACTATCAATTCTGCGGGCATCCTAGCATATTCTGTGTATCCACCATCACGAACTTCACTCAAACCACAGCCATTTACTACTACTTTGTCTCCTGTCTCAAGTGATGTTGAGGAAGAGTTTATAATCACTCCAGATAAATCAATTCCTCCAATTAAAGGGAATTTTCTGAGAATTTTTCCTTTACCCGTAGCAGCTAATGCATCTTTATAATTTATAGTGGAATGCGTCACTTTTATGACTGTGTCGCCTTCTGACAGATCATCCAATTCGAGGTCACAGAACCTAGTAGAAATTTTTTCATTTATATTATCAATTTGGAAAGCTCGAAATTTTTTCATTTTATCCTCTAATTTGATTGACTTTTTGAAAGCCAATAATTCAATCCTGCAGCGTTTACATATAAGTCTGTTTGTAAAAAATTGTTTAATTTTTCTTCAATGTTACTGCATCCGTGGTCTAATAATTTATTTTTTATATGCTCTTGAAGCGAGGAGAGAATAGATTCAAGTGTATTTTCCTCATTTGCATTTTGTTCAGCAATATTTACAAACTCATCAATAAGTTTATGCAGTACTGTCCCAATCTTTTCTATCTCATCTAGCTGGCCAAAATGAGCCACATAAATATATTTGGGTTGATACCCTATAATGGAATCAATTGAATTATGTGCTTCATCAGGATCAAACTGATTAGGTGATGTGATTGGTATGCTTATCTTTCCATTTATAGAATCAAATTCTCTGAATGACATTCCAAAATTATCCCCAGAGAATACCGAGTTTGATATTTCATCAAAGATACAATAATGATGCTTAGCATGACCTTCTGTGAAAAAAAGCTCAAAACGTCTGTCTGATAGATAGATTTCATCTTTATCAGATGGGACGAATATTCTTTTCTCGTCTATGGGAATAATTTCACCGAACAAATGATCAAATAGGTTTTTTCCATAGACTCTAACTGAGCTCTCGATGAGTTTTGATGGATTGATCATATGTTCCGCACCCTTAGGATGGACAACGATCTTTGCATTAGGAAGCAGCTTAATTAGCTTGCCTGCTCCTCCAGCATGATCCAAATGAATATGTGTCAAGAAAATATACTTTACATCGGCATTGTCAAGGTTATTTTCTCTTAAAGAATTTTCAAGGATGTTGACGTTGTTCGATGTACCAACGTCAATAAACGCTGCTTCGCTGTTTTGTACAATCAGATGACTTGCATTGTATTGCGGTCTTACGAAGTTTGTGTCGACGGTAATTATGCCGTGATCATTGATTATATTTTGTGTAGACACAATATGAAGTCAGGCAATTCTTTTATTGTTTTTTTTCAGATAAAGTAGCAACAATGAGAGGGTTGCTGGCGTTATTCCCTCTATTCTTGATGCTTGACCAAGTGATTGCGGAAGGGCATCTTGTAATTTTTGAATGGCTTCATTCGATAATCCATGTACACGAGAATAATCAATATCTCGGGGTAACATGAGAGATTCATTTTTTTCGAGTTTAAGTATTTCTCTTTCTTGTCGCTTTATGTAACCGGAGTATTTTGCTCTGGTTTCTAGTTGAGACTTGATTTGCTCTTTTTGTTCATCAGTAAAATAACATGAGTTCCAATCTATTGGTCCAACGGCTGAGAGTGAAGTAACTAAATCATGATTATATTCCGGTCTTTTTAACAGGGTTGCTGCATCCGTTTCTTTTTTATATTCACGGCCTAATATTATTTTGTCGTCGGATGTTAGTTTTTCTTTTGACAGAAAGATTGATTCTAGACGAAATTGCTCCTTACGAACAACATCCATTTTTTTATTGAATATATCCCATCTGTAATCATCAATCAGCCCCAATTCGCGACCTAGTGGAGTCATTCTTTGATCGGCATTATCTTCTCTTAACAAGAGCCGATATTCTGCTCTGCTCGTAAACATCCTATAGGGTTCACTTACACCCCTTGAAGTTAAATCATCAACCAATACACCCATATACGAATTTTGTCTTGCTGGAATCCACTCATCCAATGAAAGTGAATATCTATGAGCATTTATCCCGGCAATTAACCCTTGAGCTGCCGCTTCTTCATATCCAGTTGTACCATTTATTTGGCCTGCAAAAAATAAACCTGACACTTTAACTGTTTCCAATGAGGGTCTTAGTTCTCGAGGATCGACAAAATCATATTCAATTGCATAGCCAAACTGGGTGATTTCAGCATTTTCAAAACCAATAATTGATCTGACAAACTCTGTCTGAACTTCTCTTGGTAGACTGGTAGATATTCCATTTGGATAAATAACATTAGATTCAATCCCCTCTGGCTCCACAAATATCTGATGAGATTCTTTGTTGGCAAAACGAACAATCTTGTCTTCAATCGAAGGGCAATATCTAGGTCCAACGGATTCGATCTCACCGCTATATATAGGTGACATATGGAGTGCGTCTGATATGATTTGATGAGTTTTTTTTGTGGTTTTGGTTATAAAACAATTTAATTGTTTGGGATGTTCTGCTCTGGCTCCCATAAATGAAAACACTGGCCGAGGATCATCACCTGGTTGTTTCTCCATCTTTTTATAATCCAAGCTATTCTTATCAAGTCTTGGTGGGGTGCCTGTTTTTAGCCTGCCAACCTTAAACGATAATGCCCTAATATTATTTGCTAAGTTGTTAGATGGTCTATCACCTATTCTCCCGCCTTCCTCTGAGTGATCACCAAATAAAATTTTTCCCGCTAAGAAAGTGCCCGTGGTGAGTACGACACTCTTGGCAATAAAGTTGCCACTTTTTTTTGTTCGGACACCTATAATAATATCTTTTTCGATAATCAGTGAATCTACTGTCTCTTCAAGTAAGGATAAATTTTTTTCCTTTTTTAACAGTGCAACAACTGCGGTTTTGTAGAGTGTTCTATCTGCCTGAGCTCTAGTTGCACGAACAGCAGGTCCTTTGCTTGCATTCAGGACTCTGAAGTGAATTCCAGCTTGATCAATTGCTCTAGCCATAATTCCTCCTAAAGCATCAATCTCTTTTGTAAGATGACCTTTTCCAATACCGCCAATGGCAGGGTTGCAGCTCATTTCACCAATTGCTGATAATTTTTGAGTAATCAGCAGAACCTTTGATCCAGCTCTGGTTGCAGCAGACGCCGCTTCTGTTCCCGCATGGCCACCGCCAATAATTATCACATCGTAAGTATTATTTTGTTCCATGGCGGTATTTTAATTGAAAATTGTTTATGTATATATATTTAAAGATATTCTTATTTTCCAATACAAAACTCCGAAAATATTTTTCCCAACAATTCATCGCTACTCAATTTTCCTGTGATTTCACCAAGTGCTTCACTTGCGATCCTTAACTCTTCAGCGAATAATTCACCAGCTTTATGGGTTAGTAAATGCTCTTTTCCCAGTAGAAAATGATCATAAGATTTTTCTAATGCTCTGATATGTCTAGTACGAGCTGAGAAAGCACCATCACCAGAAAATTCGTAGTTAGATAATTTTTTTATCCTAAGTAAAAGCTCGTCTATGCCTATATTCGATTTAACAGAGATCTTTATCTTCCCGTCTTCATCAGATATTTCACTTTTATTTTTAATTAAATCAATTTTATTATTGACCTGCAAACATGCTAATTCTGATGGCAATATCTCAATATTTTCAGAAGGATTCATCGTAATGTCATTCATTAAAATGGCTATATCCATTGTCTCTAGCAATTTTTTAGTTCTTCTTATCCCTTCTGCCTCAATTTCATCTGGGTTGTCTCTAATGCCGGCAGTATCGTAAAAAATCACCGGTAAACCATCTATATCGATAGAAATTTTTAAAATGTCTCTGGTTGTTCCAGGGATATTGGTAACGATTGCCTTATCGCTCTTAGCAAGATGATTAAATAGACTTGATTTACCTGCATTTGGAGGACCGACAATTGCAACCTGTATGCCATTTCTTAGTGTTTCTCCTGATGTAGCTCCATCCAATGTAGATTTGAATAGCCCCTGACACAATTCAATATTTTTAATGAGTTCTTGATCACTGAGAAAATCTATCTCTTCTTCTGGAAAATCGATGGCTGCCTCAACAAACAATCGAAGGTTCATGAGTTTTGTATTTAGTTCAAAAATTAGCTCTGAAAATGTTCCTGATAGTGATTGAACTGCTGCCCTTGCTGATTTTTTCGTAACACATGAAATAAGATCCGCAAGAGCCTCTGCTTGAATTAGATCAATTTTATTGTTAAGAAATGCCCTCTTAGAAAACTCACCTGGTTCGGCTCTTCTTGCACCCAGACCAACAATTTCATCAATCAAAAGCTCCCCTAGAAGGGGTCCGCCGTGTGAATGAAATTCGACGACAGACTCTCCTGTGAAAGAATTTGGTGATGGGAAGAAAATTATTAATCCCATGTCGATAATTTCATTTTTTTTATTTCTAAATTTTTTGTATGTTGCAATTCTAGGACTTGGGAGATCGCCAATTATTTTCTTTGCGATTGTTTCGGTATCGATTCCTGAGACTCTTATGACATTGATTCCACCAATTCCTGCGCCCGTGGCACAAGCAACAATCGTATCCTCGATGTATGGTTTTTCAGGCAGCATGTTATATGGTAGTTAATCTAGGTTACATGCTGTTTTAACCCTAGCCATTTCCATGTCCAACGGAAACATTTACACCGAGTTTTTTATTTATTAACCATTGCTGCATAATCGATAGGATCGTATTTGTAACCCAGTAAAGAACAAGCCCAGATGGGAAAAAAGCGAACATTACTGAGAACATTATTGGCATAATTTGCATAACTTTTGCTTGCATAGGATCAGCGGGCGCTGGATTTAGCTTTGTTTGAATTAGCATAGCCCCAGCCATCATCAAAGGTAAAACGAAGAAAGGATCTCTCGATGACAAATCAGTTAACCAAAAAATGAATGGCGCTTGTCTCATTTCTACACTTTCAAGGAGAACCCAGTAAAATGCCAAGAAAAAAGGCATTTGTATGAGCATAGGGACACAGCCAGCAGCCGGATTTACTTTTTCTCTTTTATACAGTTCCATGGTCGCCCTACCCAACTGCTCCCTGTTGTCTTTATAACGTTCCTGAATAGACTTTAATCTAGGTGCAAGAGCTCTCATTTTTGCCATTGAATGACCCGATTTTTCCGTTAACTTATAGAAAAGCAATTTTATAAATACCGTAACCAAAATAATAGAAAACCCCCAATTATTGACATACGAATATATGAAGTTTAGAAGCCAGAATAGCGGATCAGATAATAGAGTTAGAAAACCATAGTCAACAGTTAATTTAAGTGTTGGTGTGATCTCTTCCATTTGTGATTGTAGTTTAGGTCCCGTGAAAACATTTGTTTTAAATCTTATGTTTTCTCCTGGATATACAGATTGGGTCGGACCAATAAGACTGGCTATGATTTTGTCATTATCTGCGTTTATTTGATATCGAAACTCATCGTCCGTTACTGGGATAATGGCTGTTACAAAGTGATGTTGAATTGTTCCTAACCATCCGCTTGACGCGCTATATTTTAGCGGGCCTTCTTCAAGGAGATCTGATGGATCAACTTTCTCGCTCTTCTCTCCGTCGAAAATTACAGGACCATCAAATGAAAAGCTCTCAACGTCGAACATTGATCTATCATCCTTGTTTACTCTTCTCACCAGCTGAGAGTATTGTGCACCTCTCCACTCCTGGTTCGAATCGTTTCGTACAATTTGTTCTAATCGAATATTATAATTACCCTGTTTAAGAATAAATTGCTTCTCTACACTAATACCATCCCCGCTCTCCCATCTGAACGGGACAATCAGGTCACCGTCAAAATTTAACTCATAATTTTCTGAGTCAGATGAAAATTTAACAAGGTGATTGGCTTCTTGTTTTTTATCAGAAGCTCTAATTCCTGATTGGATGAGACCATAGTTATTGATTGATTGGTTTATTAGCTCTACTAAATCTTGAGGCTTATCCTTTGATATAGGATAGTCTAAGAGCTTTATATCCTGAATTGTCGCCCCCACAGGATTTACGCTAATTTCAAGAACATCGGTTTTTATTTTTACAATATCTGTCCCAAGTATTTCGTTTGTTTGCAGCGGCCCAGCCTCTCTATTGATCGGGCTTGTTTGTATATCAATTATTTCTGGAACATTGTTTTCAAGACTTGTCTGGTTGTTTTGCTTTATGTTTTGTGCGGTCTCGACGCTTCTATCCATGTATTGATAATTTTGGGCATCTTGTTGGATCCAGGCTTGATAATTCAAAAGGCACATGAAGCCGAATACTGCCCATATAAAAAACCTTTGATTATCCATGATGCTTTTCCCTAGAAATTTTGATCCAGTGACGCATTAAACTTTCAGTCAGTACATGCGTTTCGTTATTATAGGTTGTATGTTTATTCAAAACTACAATATCATGCCCCTTAAGCTTAGATATATTTCTTCGGAATGATTCTCTTATTATTCTTTTTAGCCTGTTTCTTTTGTGGGCATGCTTACAGTTCTTCTTTGAAATTATCAAGCCTAATCTGGGATAGTTTTTAGTATTTTCTCTATATAGAACCGTGAAGTTTGGGTCTCTTGTTTTTCTTGGGTTTTCAAACACAAAATCAAAATCTTTTTTTACTAACAGTCGATTATTTTTTCGAAACTGCATGCTATAAATTAAAAGGATTTTATTTTCTTATAGTACCGAAATGTTAGTGTGACGGCGAAAGCCGAATACGTCCCTTAGCCCTTCTTCTGTTAATTACTGCTCTTCCTGATTTTGTGGACATTCTAGTTCTAAACCCATGAGTTCTCGCTCGCTTCAAGTTACTCGGTTGAAATGTTCTTTTCATCGGTGTTGCCCTAGTTATTGATTAATCTAATTTTTCTCTAGAAAATGAGCAGAAAAGGTTACTTGTGCATGATTCTTATGTCAACTAAAAATTAACAGAAAAATTATCATTAAAATAACTTGGACCTGTGGATAACTTTTAATATACATTATAAGATATTGTGCTTTATGGTCTTATTCAAAAACAATGTCACTAGAAACCACACAAATATGGCCTGAATGCCGACGAACCCTCAAAGGAGAGATACCCGAAAAGCTCTTTAACACCTGGATTCTGCCAATCCAGTCTATTGAAAAAAAGGACAGTATCCAGCTATTGGCGCCCAATACTTTTGTTCTAAAAAAGGTGACCCAGGACTACCTGGATAGAATTAAAGAAATCGTACTCCAGAAAAACAGCTCTATCAACATATCTTTTTCTGTCGGTTCGAGAGATATCGAGAGTGCAACAAAACAAAAGAAACTAAGTGTAGCTCGAGAGAGGTTGGATAGACCAAAAGTCGAAAGCCGACTCAACCCCAGCTTTACGTTCGATGCTTTTGTTGAGGGGAAAAGCAACCAGCTTGCAAGGGCAGCGGCAATACAAGTTTCAGAGAATATCGGAAGATCATATAACCCGCTTTTCATATACGGTGGTGTGGGCTTAGGAAAAACGCATCTGATGCAGGCAGTTGGTAACTCGCTACTTTCAATAGATCCGGGAGCCAGGATCAGTTACGTTCACTCAGAAAGATTTGTTGGCGATATGGTTCGTGGACTTCAACATAATACAATTTCAGAGTTTAAAAGGACATATAGATCGCTAGATGCATTGTTAATTGATGATATTCAGTTCTTTGCAGGAAAAGAAAGATCACAAGAAGAATTTTTTCACACTTTTAATGCTCTTTTGGAGGGCCAAAAACAGATAATACTCACATGCGATCGATATCCGAAGGAAGTTTCTGGATTAGAAGAGAGACTCAAATCTAGGTTTGGGTGGGGTCTTACTGTAGCGATTGAGCCCCCAGAACTTGAGACATCGGTCGCAATTCTAATGAAAAAGTCCAATATGGAAGGAGTATATCTACCTGAGGAGGTAGCGTTTTTTATTGCAAAGAGAATCAGGTCAAATATTAGAGAACTAGAAGGTGCACTGAGAAGGGTTATAGCTAATGCACAGTTTACAGGATCAGAAATTAATCTAGATTTTGCAAAAGATGCGCTGAAAGATCTCCTTTCTATGCAAGAAAGATTGGTATCTATAGAGAATATCCAAAAAACTGTTGCTGGGTACTTCAAATTGAGAGTGGCAGATTTATTATCGAAGAGGAGGAGTAGGTCTGTCGCAAGACCAAGGCAAATAGCCATGACGCTAGCAAAAGAGCTTACCAATCATAGCTTGCCTGAAATTGGTGATGCTTTTGGTGGAAGGGATCATACTACCGTTTTACATGGTTATAGGCGTATAATGTCTTTAAGAGAAACTGAAAATAGAGTAAATGAAGACTATTTAAACCTGTTGAGAACACTGACAGGCTAAATGTATAAGATGTTGATAAGTTTTTTTTCTTACTTATCCACAATTTACTAACAATTAATAATGGATAAAGGAAGTGTATTATAAGTTAATTAAAATATATTATATCATTGTTTTTATTGAATAATTTGAACATATAAACAATACCATGTCTCATTAATAATAATAATAAATATAATATAATCCAATTAATATCAACAGGATAAAATGATGAAAATTGAAGTAAAAACCGAAAGCCTATTAAAATGTCTGCAATCTGTTATCGGCGTCGTTGAGAGAAAGCAGACCATGCCAATTTTAGCTAATGTACTGGTAAGTGTAACAGATGAAAAACTATCAATCACAGGAACAGACTTAGAAGTAGAGCTCATCTCAACAACCTCTGTTTCATCAACTGATAACGGATCCTTTACGATCCCAGGAAGAAAGCTTTTAGATATTTGCAGGGCACTTCCGTCTACATCCGATCTGTCGCTCCAACAAGATGATTCAAAGATTTCTATTTCATCAAAAAGGAGTAAATTTAGCCTATCAACTCTTCCGGAAAATGAGTTTCCTCTTATCAAAGGAATCAATGATATAGAAGTAATATCTGTAGACCAATCTAATTTAAAAAACCTCATTAAAAAAACACACTTTTCAATGGCGCAGCAGGATGTAAGGTATTACTTAAATGGTTTGTTAATTGAATCAGAAGGCACCAAACTTAGAGCTGTAGCGACCGACGGCCACCGACTTGCAGTATCTGATACAGATTTAGCAGAGTCAAGAGATGAAAAAAAACAGGTGATTCTTCCAAGAAAAGGGGTGATTGAGCTTCAGAGACTTCTTGATAAAAAAGGAAAAATTGAAGTTTTGTTGGGATCAAACCATATTCGCGTAAATTTTGAAGATGTTTGCTTTACCTCAAAACTGATCGATGGAAACTTTCCAGAGTATCAGCGTGTTATTCCGGCGAACCCCGAAAACAAGCTGAAGGTAAATACAGAAAGTCTTAAGGGGGCGCTATCCAGGGCAGCAATATTATCAAATGAGAAATATAGGGGCATTAGGCTTATAGT
>TARA_B100001057_G_scaffold382754_1_pt1 | contig 37753 bp, 40 predicted proteins | sample TARA_B100001057 | Tara Oceans TARA_B100001057 (sample SAMEA2621839) | marine metagenome | biome: marine biome (ENVO:00000447); feature: surface water layer (ENVO:00002042); material: "saline water (ENVO:00002010), including plankton (ENVO:xxxxxxxx)" | depth 5 m | reverse complement strand
TATAGAGCTAAAAAATATCTTTTTTTCCAAATTATAAATATTCGTTGTCGAGTAGTAATATATTAGATTATTAAACTCAAAAATTCCAACAGGGTAATCATCTAGAAAATATATTTCCTCCCACAAATTATAATCTAACGGATTTCGATTTTCAAAATTAAAATGATAAACCTTATCATCAGACAAGGCATAAATTGCACTGTCATTAACTATAGTCTTACGAATATTTTTAACTTCAGAATCATTTTCAAAGTATCTATATACTTCTTTAATGAACAAACCATCCAAAGAAACATTAAATACGCCTGATGAGGTAGAAATAAAAAGATTGTTTTTAAATAAAGAAATTGAGTTAATATTAATTATGGAGTTGTCTTCACTTAAATTCAATATCTTTTTTTTATTCCCTGAAATGATTTCTATCGTCCCTGATGCGGTTCCTAAAAAAAAATAATTTGAATCTTGAGCTGTTGACCTAACACTTAGGTCGTCTAAATCTAAAGCATTTAAATTTCTAGATATTGAGTTATCAGATAAGTCCAGACTATATAAACCAAGAGAAGAAAAACAATAGATGCTGTTTTCATATTTCACAATATGATAAACATCTTTTAGATTCAGGTGGAGATCCCAATCACTATCTGAAATATATAGCTGAGAATATAACTTTATATTAATAAATAATATGAAAATTAAAATCTTATAAAATATCATTACTGATTTATTATTAATTTTAACATAGATAAATTAATTCATATATATTTATTGTTAAACGAAAAAACTAAAAAATATTGGATTTTAACTCTTCGACCCAAAGACATCTTAAGGAAATAAATAAGAAGTTTGAATCTCGTAATGTCAATGGGAAAGACATATTAGAAATTACTACATACCAGCAATTAAACCTCTTCATTCTAAAAAACCTATATGATAAGTGGGTATACAATTTTAATTCAAACAAAATAAAATACTTTAACTATGAATCAAAGGATGTCATTCAAACATCAAAAAAACTAATGAATATATTATCAAATAATATATCAATAGATATAAATGATTTCGGTAGTCTTTTCCAAGAATCTTCAAATGACCTACTAGAGTTAGTCAGAAATCCAAAAAAATATATTAAAGAAGATTTAATTGTTGAAGAGTGGTATGACGAAGAAAAAATTAATAAAAGATCTAAATACTATTATTATCATAAAAAGCTTTTTGATATGTTAATTCATGAAATGAAAACTAAAAATGAGGTTTCGGTAAAGTCAAGAGAGATAGTAAGATATGTTGATACTATAACTGTTGATAATAACGAGGAGCTAATAAATGATGCCTGCAATTTTTTTGATTGTTCAAGAAACCAACTACTAGAAGTTGAAGAAAATGACTCTGAAGACTACTATAAATTCTTTTCCATGAGTAAGGGAGACGTAGATAATTTGTTATCTGAGGCTATCTCAAAAAAAAATTTCGAAGAGTCAATGAATCATATCCTAAATAATATCAATAAAAGTTATTTAAATAAGTTTTCCAGTAATGATCTCCGAGAGTTTTTTCATAAGATAAAGGAAAAAGGGTCACTATCGAGCTAAAATTGATGGCTTAACACTATTTAATTTTAAAAAGACAAATAGTAAAAGACTAAAGGATAAGAGCGATGAGCCACCATAACTTACAAAGGGGAGGGGTATTCCAATAACAGGAAATAATCCTAGGGTCATAGATATATTAACAGAAAAATGAAATAAATAAATTGAAAAAATAGAGTAGCCAAAAACCCTTGCGAATCTATCTTTCTGATTTTCAGATAAGAATAGAATTCTATAAAGGAAGATGATGTAGATTGTTATGAAAAAGAAAGATCCTATAAAACCAAATTCTTCACCAATGACAGAGAAAATAAAATCAGTACTTTGAATAGGAACAAAATTTAATCCGGTCTGGGTTCCCTTCAAGAACCCTTTGCCCGTAAATCCACCAGACCCAATAGCAATTTTTGACTGAGTTATATTCCAACCAGAACCTAAAGGGTCTAAATTAGGGTTAACAAGGGTTTCAACTCTCTGCTTCTGCCTTTCAGATAACACATTATTTAAAATAAAACCCTGTCCGTTAATAACTAAAATAGCTAAAACAAGTAAAATAGAAGAGTTAATAATTTTTCTAATATCCCTTATTGATACCCCAACATAAACTAAAAATATAATAGTTATAACTATATATAGTATATAAATATCTACTAAAAGACCTAGGATAAATATTATACTCATAGAAAGAAATAGAATTAAATAATTTACCGATAAACCCTCCCTAAGAAATACTAAAAAAAAGGAAAAATAAACAAGAGCAGTTCCAGTATCTCCTTGTATCAATATAATTATAGAGGGTATAATAAATATTAATGATACCAAAAAAACACTCTTTAAGTTGTTTAATTTAATTGAAGATGAGTCAAATACCTTTGCTAATAAAAGAGCTGTTGAAAACTTAGAAAATTCTGAAGGTTGGAACTTCAAACCAAAAAAATTAAACCAGGATGAATGATTGTTAACCTCTTGACCAAAGAAAAGAACAAGAATTAAGAGTAAAAGTGAAATAAAATAAAGAGGAATTGCTAAATCAAATATAAATCTGTACTCAAGAATTGAAACTGCAAAAAATATTATTAAGCATATTGAAATCCACATTAATTGTTTAAATGACTCGTTCTGATACGATAAAAAATTATATCCATCGGTATTCTGAGATGAGTATATAGATATAAAACCAAAAAATAAAAGCATGATGTATCCACCTGTCAGGATAAGGTCATTAGAAAAAAAATTATTTTCAATCTTCCTCATCTATAAAGTCTCCTTTTAATACATAGTCTTCTAGCCATGTCCTTTTTATTTCTTTATTAATGAATTTTTCAGCAACTAGACTTGATATTGATGCAGCAGCCCTACCCCCCCATCCTGAGTTCTCAATATAAGCTGCAATTGCAATTTTAGGGTTAGCCTTTGGTGCAAAACCTATGAAACCTGAATGGTCATATCCAAATGGATTTTCAACTGTACTTGTCTTTCCACATAGTTCTAAATCTTTTTGAAATCCTCTACGTGCCGAACCTGACATAACAACCTCTTCCATAGCATTAACAACGTACTCGAAATGTTCACTTGAAATGTTCACTTGATTTATATCAGACTCAGGGACTTTTTCATTTCCTATCTCTAAGACAATATTTGGATTATAGTAGAAACCTCGATTTGCTATAATCGCAGCAAGATTAGCCATTTGAATAGGTGTAACTAGTAATTCCCCCTGTCCAATACTTAGAGAATAAATATTTGAAAACTTCCACCTATTAACACCATAATAAGTATTGTAATAATTTGAGGATGGAACAAATCCAGAATTAGTAGCTGAGATATTAAAATTTAAATTTGATCCTAAGCCAAACATTTTAACAAAATTAGACCACTCATCTAAACCAATTCGAGAGTCCACATAGGTATTAGAATTCTTATCTTGGTTAATTATAGATCGAAATAAGTTATAAAAATAATTATTAGATGATTTAATTATTGCCTTGGATAGATCATACATACCCTCAGGAGCCAAATCCCCAATTCTATTGTTTCTAATATATACTTGCTCGTCATAACTTACTAAATTTTCTTCAAGACCAATTAGAGATTGGATGAGCTTAAACATAGAGCCTGGAGGATAGGTAGCCATTAATGCACGATTATAAATAGGTTTTAAGGTGTCTTTTTGTAAACTAAGAAAATTTTTAGAAAAATTTCTTCCAGATAGTAAATTCGGGTTGTAAGAGGGGGAGGAAGCAATAGCTAAAATTTCTCCAGAAGAAGGCTCTAAAGCCACAACGCTGCCAACCTTTCCATCCAATAGTTTCTCAACATATAATTGTAACTGGGAATCAATTGAAATTTTTATGTTTCTCCCGTTAGATACTAGCTTATCTTCTACGCCATCATTAAAATTTCCTACAGAAATACCATTTACGTCATATAATTTAAGTTTATAACCCTTAACTCCCCGCAAATCTTTTTCGTAAGACTTTTCAATTCCTGATGTGCCAATAAGATCTCCTTGTATGTAATAGTTTGAAGTATCTAGATTTAACTGATTAGGACCAATCTCTGAAACATAGCCTAGCATATGGGATAGAATTGGTTTTTTATAAGATCTAGTTGGTTTTGGGCTGTGAAAAATTCCTTTAAAATTATAAAGTTTGCTTTGGATAGAGGAAAATGAAGAAACATCCATCTCTCTATAAAATATTGATGGTCTGTGGATTGAATATCTTTTTGCCTTATTAATTTTTATATTCAATTCTTCCTCTGTTAATGAAAATGAAGTTAAAAACTCTAAAGTATCTTCAACCTTAAATTGTTTAGGAATTATATAAAAATCATATGTTGGCTGATTTTCAACAATAACCGAGTCATTTCTATCAAATACAATCCCTCTTGAAGGATAAACAGATTCAAGATGAACAGTATTATTTTGTGAGAGCTCACGGTACTTATCTTCATAAATTTGAAGATTAAATAGCCTAAATGAAATGACTAAAAAAATAATTAATAGAATTAATTTAAAAATAAACGATTTATCTCCACTCATCTCTTACTTTATTTTCAAAAAACAGATACTGAAATAATAAAATAAATACATAATTAGCAGAAGCTGAAGATACAATGAATAATAAATTATTTGCCGAAAAAAATAATTCAGACTCAAAAAGAGAGAGAATTGAAAAGAAAAGAATAATTAAGGGAGAAGAATAAATTAAATTTTGAAAAGCACCTAACTCGTAAACAGACATAATACTAATTTCTTCTGTCTTCTCTTCACCAATAATTTTTAAAACCCAAAAATTTCTAAAGTACATTACAACAATACAAGTAACAATGTAGACGCCAAGAGAATCATTAAAAATATCAAGTAGTAACCCTGATACAAAAGATACTATCAAACTTTCTTTTGAATCTTTTTGATAATTATATAATAGAAGTATTATCAGTATTGGAGATAGGACTATATATTTATAAAAAAGAACCTTATTTAATACAAAAATTTGTAAAAAGAATAAAAAGCTAAATAGAAAAAAATTATTTCTCATCTGTTGATGTTTCTAAATTTTTCTTCTCTTCCATTAATTTGTTATCAATTACATAGACCGAAGATAGATTAAAAAAATTTTGAGATGATGTCATACTGATGTCGTAAAAATTTGAGTTCACATCTTCATCTATAGATAAAATTTGACCCAATAATATTCCTTTTGGAAAAATACTATCAAAAGATGATGTTATAACGCTATCCCCTTTGTTGACCTCTATGTGTTTAGGTACATATAAAAGATTAAGTTCTTCTGGGTTTTCACCAATCCAGTTTACAGAAGATAAGGTATTAGAATTACTAATTAATGATGAAACGTAATAAGACGTATTCAGAAGAGAAATGACGGTTGAGAAATTTTTTGAAACATATTTTATTTTTCCAACTACCCCAGAGTTTGAGATTACTCCCATACCTTCCCTTATTCCATCATCATAACCTTTATCGATTGTCAAATAATTTTTTTTCTTTCTAATAGAATTATTTATTACGGAAGCATCAATGAAGTCATACTGATCATTTTTTGATAGGGGATCTTTTTCAAAGTTTATAACTCTGTCAATAAGTAATTTATTTTCAAATTGAAGGAGTTTGTTCTTTTCTCTTAAAGTGAAATATTCAGTTATGGAGCTTTGAACGTTGTATATGGAGCCCGAAATATAATTAGATGAGTTAAAATATTTTGATTTTAAGATAATATTTTCGTTTACCAGAAAGTATAAACCTATTAAAAAGAGAGAATAAAATGTTATCGAGTAATTATATAAACCTATAAACTTAATAAGGTTACGCATCTATTTATTAGGACATTAAAACAGCTCTAAAACCATCTATGTTTTTTAACGCAATACCTGTACCTCTTACTACAGCCCTTAATGGTTCTTCAGCTACATGAATTGGTAATTTTGTTTTCAAATTTAATCGTTTATCAAGCCCTCTAAGTAAAGCACCTCCACCAGTAAGGTAAATTCCATTATCGTATATATCTGCAGAAAGTTCAGGTGGTGAGCTCTCAAGAGCTTTAAGAACAGCTTCCTCAATTTTTGATATTGATTTATCCATTGCAAATGCTATTTCCGAATAAGTAATTTTAACAACCTTAGGGATTCCAGAAACTAAATCTCTCCCTCTAATATCAAAATCTTCAGGAGCGTCTTTTAGCTCAGTCATTGCGGACCCTACCTCTATCTTAATTTTCTCTGCAGACCTCTCACCAATTAACAGATTATGCTGCCTTTTCATATAATCAAGAATATCATCTGTAAAACTATCTCCAGCTACCCTGATCGATTGATCTGTAACAATACCTGATAGTGCAATTATGGCAATCTCTGTAGTTCCTCCTCCAATATCTACTATCATTGATCCAACCGGCCTCTCTATATTGATACCAATACCTATTGCTGCAGCTAAAGGTTCATGAATCATATATACTTCTTTTGCTCCTGCGTGTTCTGCAGAATCTCTAACTGCTCTTTTTTCAACTTCAGTAATTCCTGAGGGAATACATATTACCATCCTATGAGATACGGGTAGAAACCTCTTACCACTGTCAATCATTTTAATTAAACCTCTGATCATATGCTCAGCGGCATGGAAGTCAGCGATTACACCATCTTTTAGCGGTCTAATTGTTTTAATATTCTCGTGGGTCTTCTCGTGCATCTGCATCGCCTCAGAGCCAACAGCTAAGACCTTATTTGAAATTCTATCAATTGCTATTATTGAAGGTTCATCAACTACTACAGACCCCTTGCTGATAATTAAAGTATTTGCTGTACCTAGATCGATGGCTAAATCATTATTAAAGTAATCAAAAAAGCTCATATCAATAATTTATATTGGTTTATAAATACAAAAGTAAGAAAATATATCTTATAGTATTACTAATGATAAAAATGTCTTATACCCGTATGGTACATGGATATATTTCGTTCATCACATGCTTGGATAGAAAGATTATCTTTAATCGACCCTCCAGGTTGTACAATCCCTACAACCCCTGCGTCAGAAGCTATCTCCACACAATCGGGGAATGGAAAGAATGCGTCAGAAGCCATAACGGATCCCTTCAAATTAAAATTAAAAGTTTTGGCTTTCTCTATAGCAAATTTTAGAGCATCAACTCTAGATGTTTGACCAACACCACTTGAGAGCATTTGTTTACCTTTTACCAGAACGATAGCATTTGACTTGGAGTGTTTTACGACTTTATTTGCAAATTCTAAATCTTCAATACTTGACTTATCTAATTTGTTATCTGTAACTAATTTCCATGAATTATGATCCATAATTTTATTATCAGCGTCTTGCTTTAATTTTCCGTTTAGAGCATCTCTTGAAACATAAGATTTTATAATATTTTTCTTTTGAACTAAGATTATTCTATTCTCCTTAGATTTCAATATATCTAATGAGTCATCTGAATATTTTGGTGCAATAATTATCTCAAAAAATAAATCATTAATTTTTTTAGCAGTTTGTTTATCTAAAGGGCCATTGTAAATTAGAACTCCACCAAATGCGGATAGAGGATCTGCATCAAAAGCTTTTGAATATGATGCTAATGCATCAGTAGAAGATGCGATACCACATGCATTATTATGTTTTAAAATTGCAAATGTTGGTTCATCAAATTCTGAAATTAATCTTACCGCAGCATCTACATCTAACAAATTATTATAAGAAAGTTCTTTACCATTTACCTGGCTAAAAACATCTTCAATATCTCCTTTAAATATTCCTTCTTGATGAGGGTTTTCTCCATATCTCAACTTCTTGTATACGTTAGTATTTAGTCCAAAATATTCTTCGATATCAGAGTCATAATTAAAAACCTCATGAAATGCTTCGAAAGCCATTCTTTTCCTAAATTTTAAATCTGATGAGAAGCTGTTCTCCGAGAGGTAATCTATAACTTTACTGTACTGAGATCGCGAAGATACTATCAACTTATCAGCAAAATTTTTCGCCGCTGCCCTAATTAAAGAGACACCTCCAATATCTATTTTTTCAATAATATCATCCTCATCTTTAGCAGACTCTACCGTTTCCTTAAATGGATATAAGTCAACAATAACTAGATCAATTTTTGGAATATTAAACTTGTTAATATCTTCAATGTCTGATGGATTTTTTTTTCTAGACAATATTGCACCGAAAACTTTTGGATGTAATGTTTTTACCCTGCCTCCAAGGATAGATGGGTAGTCTGTAAAAGACTCAACTGATGTTACTGGTATATCAAGTTTTTCAATATATTTTTTTGTTCCTCCAGTTGAAATTATTTGAACATTATTTTGATGGAGCTTGGTGCAGAGGTCATCTATGCCTTCTTTATTGAAAACTGATATTAGTGCAGATTTTATTTTTTCCATCCACAAAAGTAATATTATAATTGATTTAACAAATATTTTTCAATAATTAGGGGATAATACTTATACTCTAAATCATGTATTCTGGAACTTAATGAATGAACATCATCATCATCATATACAGGTGTTGACTCTTGGAATAAAACCCTCCCACCGTCATAAATTTCATTAACAAGGTGTATAGTTATTCCGGACTTTTTCTCTTTTGAGTCTAATACACTATTATGTACATGATGGCCATAAAAACCTTTTCCCCCAAACTTTGGTAGAAGAGATGGATGAATATTGAAAATTTTATTCTTGAATGATTTAATAATTTCAGATGGAATTAATCTTAAATATCCTGCCAGGATTATATGAGTTATTTTATGTTTATTTAATCTTTCAAGTAAGTTTTCCGGCGTAGTAGTTACATAATTAAAACACTCACTTTTAATATTAAGATTTTTTGCTCTTTCCAAGACGAAAGAATCTTCTCTATCTGAAAAAACAACAACAGGTATTATAGAATTATGACTCTTAAAATATTCACATATATTCTGGACATTTGTTCCACTTCCTGAAGCAAATAAAGCTAATCTATACATTTTTTATCTTCATTTTTTTAAATGATAAATACAAACCAAAAGTCATAATAAAGAATCCAATCCACATCAGATTAATTAGAGGCTTTTTAGAAGCTTCAATAATTACCCAATTTTTTTGAGTTGTCTCAAATGAAATTTTAAATTTGTCTTGTTTAGGCAGAATCTCAGATAAATAGACTTTAACTCCTAAATCTTCAATTATATCTGGAACTAATCCAACCTTATTGCCATCAATTATGTATGCTGGCCTAGCTATATACTCCTGACCTTCGGCCTGAATTTTAATATTTGCCTCAACTAAAAATTGATTTGACACCAAATCGCTTGATTTAGTCTTAACTGTTTCAACTGAGGAGACATAATCATTTAAGTAGAAGATCTCATTAAGGGCCACATATACTGAATCCCTGCCAGACCATATAACTTCTTGGTCTGGATCTGGATACGTCCTTACATGGACATAGAAATCTTCTAAAAGTTCATTGTTTACATCAGGGGAAAAAACGATCATATCTGAATTAGAATCTGTCTGAACCTTAGGGAATAATGTAATTTCTTCTGATCCATTGACAAAGGATATCTCAAAATATGTTATGTCTTTATTATCAACCTCTATAGTATCATTTTCATTAATTAAGTTACCATCTAGATTAAAATCGCTCTTAGCTATATATTTATTTATGATTGGAATATATTCTAAAAGATTAGCATTAATAAATCCCCCACTATTTTCAACTTTTTTTCTTGTCCCTAAATATTTAGCTTCATACTTACCTATTCTCCTCTCCTCATTTAAGAATAAAAGCATGTTTTCATTATTAACCTCATCTGGGAAGTCGCTGTTCCAAACTAATCCCGTATAGTTTGTAGATTGAATCGAAGAGTATCCTGAAGAAAATAAAATACCTATAAGCATTATGGCTAGACCAATATGAGAGACAGAACCTGATGATATAAGGTCTCTTTTCTTATAAAAATATAGTAGTACACTGCCATTAGAAAAAATTGAAAAAACACTAGCAGTTATTAAAACCATGTAGGATGGTTTATTTATTGGATATAATAAAATAATAATGCCAGAAATTACCATTGTAAAAATTAGTGATCTAGAAAATAATGAGAATTTCTCACTTGTTCCATTTCCTCTCCACCATAGAACCTGAGCTATAGAAGATAATACCGCAAGGGATGAAGCAAACCATATCTGTGCATTCGAGTAGAAGATTTCTTTCTCAATTGGAGGTGCAAGATTGGAAAAACCACCAAAAAATTCTACTATAGCATTATAAACTGGAATTGAGGTAGGAAAAATAACCTGAAAAGACATAAGAATTAGTGTAAATACACCAATATAAAGCCAAAAATCAGCATTATATATTTTTGCTTCCTTTTCAGAGTAAGGAATATTGTTCCATCTATATATAAATAAATAGAGGCTAATTAGAATAAAAGTAAAAAGATATATTAATAACTGTCCGCTCAAACCAAGGTCAGTAAATGAGTGGACAGAGCTGTCACCTAGAATTCCACTTCTAGTTAAAAAAGTTGAATATAAAATTAAGATAAAACTAACTATAGATAATATTAGAGACATCTTGTAATACTGTTTATTTTTTTGAGTTAAAATGACAGAATGTAAACTTGCAACTAAAAATAACCAGGGCACATAGACAGCATTCTCAACAGGGTCCCAGTTCCAATAACCTCCAAAATTTAAGGTTTCATATGCCCAGTATGCACCCATCATGATACCTACACCAAGAACAATGATTGATAAGACTAACCATTTTTTTGCAGGTAGTATCCATGACTTATAATCATTAAGTCTGAGTGCAGATATTGCATATGAGAATGGAACTATAGATATAGCGAAACCAAGAAATAATGTTGGAGGATGTATCACCATCCAATAATTTTGAAGAAGTGGGTTAAGCCCTGTTCCGTCCTCAGGTAAATAGTTAGGGTCCAATTGAAAAATAGGTGCTGATATTGCATCTCTAAGAAGTATAAATGGAGAGCTTCCAATTTTAATATCAAAAAACACTACACCTAAAATCATAGATGATAATATTAACTGAGTGAAACCTATAACCACCATAATAGATACATTCCACTTGGTTAGTGGCCTTAGACAGAAGTAGAGACCGATCAGGACATTCCAGAACATCCAGAGAAGAAATGAACCCTCTTGACCCTCCCAAAAAGAAGAAATTTTAAAATAAGTTGGTAGCGTAATAGAAGTGTGCTGAAATGCATAATAATATCGAAAATCATCTGTCAATAAAATAAAATATAGAGAAGAGATCACTCCTAAAATTGAGATCGTATGAAAAAAATAGCTATATCTTCCAAATCTAAACCAATCAAGATTATAATTATTTCTCTCTGAGAGTAGGTAACCGATTAGAAAGGACACAGAGAAAACAAATGAAGAAATCACTAGTAAGTGACCGATATTCCCAATACTCAACATAAAATTAGATTTTTATATTTTCCTCTGTATACTTTGACGGACACTTTAATAAAATATCATCAGCAACAAATTGATTGTTTTCATAGCCCCCAATGACAACTACTTGTTCGGATAGTAAAAAATCAGGTGGCATCGGCTCGCCAAAAAAAACCCTTTCTAGTTTGCCATCTTCATCAATCATTTGAAAGCTAAAACTTAGTTTATCATCACTTTTACTAATCCCCTGTATTATGTTATTTTCATTTTTTGTAAGTTTCCCAACAACATGGAACTTTGACATACTTCCAGACTCGTAGACATCCCTAGCCTTTGAAAAGCTAACGTAGGTACTGGCATCACCAAAAGTTGATATAATTATTATTATAACAATGCTTATGAAAACTATTGAAATTGCACTTGTATTTTTCATCCCCTTTTTTCTAAACGATCAATTTTTTTTTCTAATCTATGCAAATACAAAAATAACGCGATCAATATGACGAGAAATATTACGACAACTACATATATCTTACCATCAGTTCTCAATGCATCAGCCATCTCAACTTCTTGTAATAACATTATAAATAATATAAAAAAGCTCATCTCTTATCAGTCAGTTTTAAAAGTTTAAATTTTATATTAGCAATCCATAGACCTAGACATATAAACCCAATAACAGCTGGGTAGAATACTAATCTAAGTTGAGAATTAAGATCATAAACATTAAACCCGGGATTACCTCCATTTCCTGGATGGAGAGAATCTGTTAATCTCGGAAGAATAAATATTAATGGTATTAACATAGAAAAAGCAAAAACACTATATACTGACGACACCTTTGCCTTTTTGGATTCATCTTCTATAGAATTTCTTAATACAAAATATCCAAAGTAAATTAAAAGGCCGACAGCCGATCCATTTAATTTAGGGTCGTTTGTCCAGAAAGTTCCCCAAGTATAATTAGCCCAAATCATACCAGTGACAATTCCTAAAACACCAAAATAAACACCTACGTGAGCGTAATTATAAGAAATTAAGTCATATTTAATATTTTTTGTAGATATAAATTTATACGCATTAAATGATGACAATAGAAGTAAAAAAATCATCGTAAACCACATTGGTACATGGAAGTATAATACGCGGATTGTCTCATTAAGTATAGGTAGCCTTGGAACTTCGAGAAGAATTCCAGCAGCAGCCGTATAGATAAGGAGTAGAACTGAAAGGGTTTTAACTAATTTCATATTTTAATTTCTCCATAAAAATTTAAATAATATCTTGGTCATAGCAATCAAAATTATATTAAGCAAAATTAAAAGATAGAAATCATCTTGGATAATATTCCATGAAAATTCTGATGAAGACATCTTACTTAATTTTATTAAGATTAACAGGATGGGTATAATTACTGGAAAGCTTAAAACAGCAGTTAGTATGGAATTATTTTTTACTTGGTGACCTATAGCTGAAATTAAGGTTAAACAGTTTGATATACTTAATGAGCCCATAAATAAGAGTGTGATAAAAAATGAATAAGAATAAATAAAATTTCCAAGCAAAGAGGAAAAAACCAGAAACGTAAGAAAGGTAACAAAAACTATGAAAAGAAAATTATAAATAAGTTTTGAAAAAATCAACTCATCAGGGCTTAGTACAAAATAATAGTAATAGTTTCTACTACCTGATTCCTGAAAAAAACTTTTAGATACAGCAGTTATCGAACTAAATAAAATAATTACCCAAAAAATTGACACCCAATGTTCCAAACCTAATATTCCAGTAGGTTGGTATGATATATAAATTATATATATAGAGGAAATAACATAAAGACCAACAGAGAAAAACAAATGACTCTGGTTAATCTCAATCTTAAGGTCTTTATAAAGGATTGAAAATATTTTATTTATCATTGTGGCACAAAATTAATAAGAAGATATCACATGAATACATCTGAAAACTTATTTCCACACGACCATTATGTTAATGCAGAAAGAAGAAAAGAGATCATAGATCAGAAGCCTGTTTTAATTTGGTTGTCCGGGCTTTCAGGTTCAGGAAAATCTACAATTGCTAATGAGTTAGAAAAAAAACTTTATGAAAATGGTTACCTCTCCTATTTACTAGATGGAGATAATATTAGAATAGGTTTAAATAAAGACCTTGGGTTTACTGATGACGATAGGAAAGAAAACATAAGAAGAATATCAGAGGTTTCAAGGCTAATGCTTGATGCGGGTCTAATTGTAATTACAGCATTTATATCCCCATTCGAAGAGGAAAGAGAACTTGCAAAAAGTTTAGTAAAGGAAGAAAACTACTTCTTGGTTCATGTCCATTGTTCTGTTGAAAAGTGTGAGGAGAGAGACGTAAAGGGTCTATACAAGAAAGCGAGAGCAGGTGAAATTAAAAATTTCACTGGAATAGATTCTCCTTATGAAATACCAAACGAACCAAACCTAATTGTTGATACTGAAAATGAAACAGTTAAAGAATCTGTTGATAAAATATTTCTTGCGATAGCTGACAAAATAAAATAGTGTATAAATATTCCGAAGAACTAGAAATTGCAATATCTGCAGCAATTGAAGCTGGAGATGAAATAATGGATGTTTATAATAATACTGAAGATATTAATTACGAAAAAAAATCTGATGATTCCCCTTTGACAATAGCTGACAAAAGATCCCACAATAAGATAATATCTTTTCTAGAGAAGACAGGTATTAACATTATAAGTGAAGAGAGTAAAAGTGTTAGGTATGAAGATAGAAGAGATTGGGAAGAATATTGGCTAGTAGATCCGCTTGATGGTACAAAAGAGTTTATAAAAAAAAATGGCGAATTTACTGTTAATATTGCCCTGATAAAAAATAACAAACCTCTCCTTGGGATTGTATACTGCCCCACACATGAAACTTTATATTATAACGATCATGAAAAAAATGTTTTTAAAAAGGTTGGAGATGATATTACTACCCTAAATAAAAGAAAATCAGTGAATGAAAGCACTGAGGGACTGAGAGTAGTTGTCTCAAGATCACACATGAGTGAAGAGACATCAGATTATGTAAATAAACTAATTAAACCTAAACTGATTTCATGCGGTAGCTCTTTAAAGTTTTTGTATATAGCTGATAACAGAGCTGACATCTACCCAAGGTTTGGTCCAACCATGGAGTGGGATACCGGCGCCGCACACTCTATTTTAAACGCATTAGATATACAAGTAATAAATTTAGATACTGGGAGAGAACTCTCTTACAATAAAGAAAATTTACTCAATCCTTACTTTATCATTAAGGCATAGTCAAATTATGTTTTTAATATTTTCTTGAAATAGAAGGGGCAGTCCTATATCTTTGATTTTGATGAAAGAAAAAATAAATTCTATCAAGGAAGAAATAAATAGCTATTCTGGTGCTGACTCAGAGAGTGTAGAATTTTTTAGAGTAAAATATATTAGTAAAAAAAGTCTGATCAATGATCTTTTCGAAGACTTCAAAAAACTTTCTGTTAAAGAGAAAAAAGAACTTGGGAAACCTCTCAATGAGCTTAAGACTCTAGCAAAAGAAAAACTTATATCTCTATCCATAGAAACTTCAAAAGAAGGTTCAGATGATAACAAACTTGATTATTCTCTTCCTGCCGAAGATGATAGCATTGGATCTCTTCATCCACTAAGAATTGTAAGAAATAACATAATTAAAATTTTTAGAGATATTGGATTTAGCATAGAAGATGGTCCTGAGATTGAAGAAGACTGGTATAATTTTACTGCATTAAATTTCCCTAAGAATCATCCGGCAAGGGAGATGCAAGACACATTCTTCATTTCTAAAGATCCAGATATTGTATTAAGAACACATACTTCTAATGTCCAGATTAGGCTCATGGAAAAACAGAAACCACCTATGAGAGTAATTATTCCAGGGAGAGTGTACAGGAACGAAACTGTTTCCGCTAAGTCCCACTGTTTCTTCCACCAGGTTGAAGGGTTATATATTGATAAAAATGTGAGTTTCAAAGATCTTAAAGACACCTTATATTATTTTGCAAAGGAAATGTTTGGTTCTGACACTAAGGTTAGATTTAGACCCTCCTATTTTCCATTTACAGAACCAAGTGCTGAGATGGATATCTCTTGGAAAAACGGCTGGTTAGAAATTTTGGGGTCTGGACTTGTCGACCCTAACGTTCTAAAAAATTGCGGGATAGACCCTAAAGAATATTCAGGTTTCGCCTTTGGTATGGGGATAGAAAGAATTGCGATGCTGAAATATGGTATCGATGACCTTAGATTATTTTCTGAAAATGACAAAAGATTCCTAAGGCAGTTCAGGGGTGCACATTAGAGTTTTAAAAATCTATTTATGCTAAAGTGCCAACTACTCCAGTAATGTTAAAACTTTCTAAAGTATTTCTAAAAAATAGGGGATTTTATACTAAGCTAAAACTGATTTTAATCTATAAAAGATTCTTTATTTAAAATAGAATAAATCTGATCAACATTCTCATCAGATATAATTCCTATGCCTATGACACCAAAATATTTTTTGTTTTTGCAATCATAGAAGGAGTAAACATTATCATCAACCTTGAACCTTCTTAAGAACCCACACTCAGATAATATCTCCCTCCTTATGCTCATCATCAGATCTTTGCTTAAAAGATTTATCTCAAATGTATTTATTACGTTTTCAGGAGTGTCTTCTTTGTAATAATAAATTTCTCCTAACTCAGAATGGGTAGCTTTTACATAGAACTTACTGCTCTCGTTTGTACTCAAAAAAAATTATCAAAAATATTCTGGGCAAATATGTCCGAATTCTCCCAACCCTTGATATCCTGGAAGTTAAGCTCCTGTGCGAAAATAAAATTTGGAAAAATAATTAGTAAAAATACTTTATTCATCAATTTACAATGTTACACGAATTGTACTCAGGGTCAATATTAATAAACACATCTTCCCTTGCTTTGATAAACCATTTATCTAATTCAATGCTTTGTTTTCTATTTAAAGTAAAATTTCTAAAACGTTGATAATCCTCTTCTAAATTACCAAGGTGAGGTGGGATTTTCTCCTTAAAAAAAATTAATTTATATGCTAATTTTCCATCATCAGTTCTACTCTCAAAAGGAATAGAAATCTGACCAACATCCATAGTATCAATAGTAAAAAAAATGACTGGGTCTAGCTCCTCAACTAAAACATTCTCGCTTCCCATAGCGTCAGTAAAATATCCTCCAAAAGATGAAGTAAATTTATCATCAGAATATTCTCTTGCTAATTCCTCGAAAGTGATAGAATCGGAATACGCTAAATTTTTAATACTATCTAAAAAGTGTTTTGTGTTTTGTATATCTAAGTCAGAAAATTGGGGTTGTAATAAAATATGTCTGGAATTAAATAAATTACCCCTCCTCTCGATAAGCTGTATAAGATGAAATCCGAATTCCGTCTCGACAGGAAGAGATATCTCACCTTCTTTTAGCTTAAAAGCCGCTGCTTCAAACTCTGGCTGGAATACTCCTCTTCCTACAAACCCAAGATTTCCACCATTCTGGGCACTACCTGGGTCCTGACTATATAGTGTTGCCAAAATTTCGAAGCTTTCTCCTTTAATAATTCTATCTCTAATTTTTAAAAGTTCATCTCTAGTCTTGTCTTTCTGATCTTTACCTATTTCTGGGATTTTCACAATTTGAGAAACCTTCACTTGAGTAGAAAAATAGGGTAAACTGTCTGTTGGTACACTCTCATAAAAATCTTTTACCTCTTCGGGGCTAACAGAAACATCTGATAGAATTTCCTGTCTCATTTTTCTGACAACCAATTGCTCTTTGGTATCATCAAACAACTCTCTTTTAAATTCAGCAATGGTCTTATTATAATACCTTTCGATCTCTTCCTCAGAACCTATTTGATTAATTATGACAGCCATCCTAGAGTTTAGTTCCTGATCAACCTGACCATCTTCTACAATCACAGAATCAATCTCAGCTTTTGCAACTAGTAATTTACTAGTAAGGAGATCTTTCAAAACAGCACATTTTGTGTTTCCAGATATTCTCTCACCCCTAGATAAAATTTCAAGGTAAGTACTCTCTAGCTCAGACCTTAAAACAATGTAATCATCAACTCTACCAATAATTTCATCTACTACAACACCGCTATTTTGGGATCTTGATGGAAGATAAAAGAAAGTTAAAATAAAGGTGAAAAAAATAATTTTAGTAATATACCTCATAATCAATACCATTAACGGAATTATTAAATATACTATCACGCAAGTTATCAAATAAATATTGTTTTCTATTATTTAAAAGAATTGTATTAATAATTTCCTCCTCGAATGAAATAGGTGAAAAGTCTCCAATTAATTTTTTATCTAAAATTCTCATAAAGTGGATATAGTCACTATCCTTAATCTCATAAAATGACCTAGAGTTTAGAAATTTAATTTTGTCTGTTTCTGAAGGGAAAGGAACATTCATTAGTATATCATCAAATTTTATCCATGTGGAATCTTCTAGAAATGATTTTTCTGCAAATTGAAAACAATAAGAAACAATTTCTGTAGTATCAGAGTTTGGATATTTTCTTAGGTTAGATCTAAATGAATTTATTGAAGGTGCATCGACAGGAATCTTTGCATATAGGGTCTTAACTAAATTGAATGGTAATATAAAATCATTTCTATTCTCTTCATAATATTTAGTTATCTCGGATTCAGATATTTCATAATTGTAAGATGTTGAAAACAAATATTTTTCAAACTCAAACAGTATTAGATTCTCCCTGTAAGATGAGACCTTCCTATCAATTTTATCTACAACAGCTTGATTTTGAAAAGCTAAACTTAAAACCAACTGTTTCTTTATCCACATGTCAATTTGCTGATTGAAGACATTAGTACTATCACCTAGGGAGGGTTCATAAACTATGTCATCAACATAAAGAATTGATGAACCAACTCTTGCCAGGACACTTTCCTCCTGTTCTTTCGAAGAACTCCTCCAGTCACAGGACTGTAGTAAAACAACAACAATACATAAAGCTTTTTTAACCATTGTTAACACTAGTCATTAATAAAGTAATATCATCATCAATTAGGTTATTACCTTTAAATTCATTCAAGTCTGTAATCACATTTTTAATAAATTTTTTTGGTTTTTTCCTATTCTCTGTAAATAATTTATAAACTCTTTTTGTACCGTAAAAATCCCCAAAATCATTTTGTGTTTCAATCAGGCCATCAGTATAACAAAAAAGATGAAAGCTTTCTTTAACTGAAATTTTTGAAACTTTGAATTTTGGTAATTCTCTGAACATACCTAATACTGTAGAGCCTTTATCTAATGACTCAACTTTTTTGTCATAAAATATGATAGGGTGTGGATGCCCACAATTAACGTATTCTAATGATTTTAGTGAAAAGTCGTAAACACATAGGAACATGCTAACAAACCTCTCGCTTAATCCTCTCAAATTAATTTGAAAATTTAGCTCTTCTACAATTTTTTGGAGGCTGTCCGTTTGCCTTGCCATAGTTCTTAAGGAAGCCTGTACATTTGACATAAGTAGAGCTGCAGGAACCCCTTTCCCAGATACATCAGCGATACAAACAAGAAATTTATTGTCATTTAGAGGGATGTAGTCATAGTAATCTCCACCCAAGGCATAATGAGGCATGTAAGATGAGGTGATCTTTAGTTTTTTTGAGTTTGGCAGGACATTTGGAATTAAGTTTTCTTGAACCTTACGTGCCACATACCTCTCATTCTGGAAATCGTCAAATACAGGAGATGTTGGTAAATTAAAGATGTTAATTAGGATAGAAACAGAGAGATAAGTGAAATTAAACCCCATTAATAATATTAAAAATAGCAAAGTTTTAATATCAAAGTATGGTATGAAGAAAGCTTGATTTATAACGAAGAATTGATATATGAGAATGTTAGAAAATATTAAAAATATTGATATCAAAATCGTCTTCCACTTCTCATCAAATAACATATAGGCTATCCATCTCTGATTAAATACCAATATTCCCCCGAGTACAAATAAGACGGCCAAGCACAGTTGATAAAAGTCCGATGGGTAGAAATTGTAAATTATATCAAATGCAAAAATCATGACTGCACCATACTGAAATATTAAGAAAATATTTTTCATTAATGGTGTTGACTCAAATAGAATTAATCTCTTAAAAAAAATAAAGTTTGTTATGAGGAAAAGTAAAGAAATACCAACAACTAGCTCATTTACTAGTGTAGAAAATAAAGGTGAAAGAATTAAATTCTCACCTACTTCAAAGAAGTATAATAAAAAAATTAGTAGTATCGGAAAAATAGATTTAATACTCAAAATTAAAATTTTAAAAAAATTACTGAATATTTCTTTCCTGCTAACCTTAGAAAAGACAAGATCATAATATCTATAAAATGAGAATATAAAAGAACCTAAAAAGCCAAGGTAAATTGTTCTGTATATAGGAAGACTTACCTCCTGTGACTCAAAGAACAGTGTGATGTGAAAGAAAGAAAATAATATCCAAAATAGTATCCCCGTAAACAGATATATTTTTGGATTAAATATTAAGCTCATAACGCAAAAATAGAAAAGAATAGTTTATTTCTTAGAATAATTTGGAGCCTCTCTCGTAATAAAGATATCATGAGGGTGACCCTCGACAGACCCCGCATTTGTAATTCTAACAAATTTTGCCTCTTGAAGTTTGGAGATGTTTTTTGCCCCAACGTAACCCATTCCCGCTCTTAGACCACCAACCAACTGATAAATGACTTCTCCAACATCACCTTTATACGGCACTCGTCCTACAATACCCTCGGGGACTAATTTCTTTGGGTTATCTTCATTATGCTGAAAATACCTGTCCTTAGTGCCTTCCTCCATTGCTTCTACTGATCCCATACCTCGATACGCTTTGTATTTTCTACCCTCATAAATAATTATATCACCTGGTGTTTCATCGGTTCCAGCAAATAATGAGCCGACCATGACGGTATTAGCTCCCGCAGCCAAAGCCTTTACTATATCTCCAGAGAACCTTATTCCACCATCGGCAATTATTGGAACACCAGAATTTTTTATTGACTTAGCCACTTCATATACAGCTGAAAGCTGTGGTACACCAACCCCAGCAATAACTCTTGTCGTGCATATACTTCCAGGCCCCACCCCAACTTTTACAGCGTCAACTCCTGATTTTACTAATGCCTTAGCCGCATCACCAGTAGCAATATTTCCGGCAATTAGCTCTATATCATAATTGGATTTAATATTTTTAATAAGATCAATGACAGACTTAGAATGTCCGTGGGCTGTGTCGATAGAAATAACATCAACATTTGATTTAATTAACCCATTTAGTCTTTCCTCCCAGTCATCAGAAACTCCCAACGCAGCACCTACTCGTAACCTTCCCAATTGATCCTTACATGCATTAGGCATAGACTTATTTTTAAGTATATCCTTATATGTAATTAGACCTACAAATTTATTGCCGTCAACAATTGGTAATTTTTCAATTTTATGTTTCTTTAAAACCTTCTCTGCATCATCTAGACTTATCCCAACCTTTGCAGTAATCACACTTTTAGTCATAATACCTGAAAGTTTTTTCGAATTATCTTTCTGAAAGCGTAGATCACGATTAGTTACAATACCGACTAACTCCTCTCTGGGATTTACAATTGGTATACCACCAATCTGATTTTTCTTCATAATATGTAAAGCATCACTAACAGAAGAATCTTTACCCATTGTTATTGGATCCTTAATCATTCCACTTTGAGAGCGCTTAACTCTTCTGATTTCCTCTGACTGTTCACTTATGGTCATATTTTTATGGACAACACCAATGCCCCCCTTTAGTGCAATTGCAATAGCTAATTTAGATTCCGTTACCGTATCCATAGATGCTGAAACTAGCGGTATGTTTAGGGCAATGTTTTTAGAAAGTTTTGTTTGAACATTTGCCTCCGACGGTATAACCTCAGAGTATGATGGGACTAGAAGAACGTCATCAAAAGTGAGCGCTTCGGAATGAAATTTATAATCTTTTTTCATAGCAAATAAGAATTTTATCTATTTGCCAAGCAAAACTAATACATTATAATTGAGTTAAAAAATTCTTTGAAATAATATTAATATGTCTTATATCGAAATAATAGCTGCATCAATGGGAGTGCTTAGTGTATGGTACGCACGCAAAAACAATGTTTTGGTATTTCCGACTGGTATCATCAGTGTAGTAATATATGTCTTCATTACATATGAAAATAAAATATATGCTGAATCTGGAATTAATATTTATTACTTCATAATGAGTGTTTATGGATGGATATTATGGACATCAAAAAATAAAAAAATAAAAAAAAACATATCAGTATGCACGAAAAAAGAGAATATAATATATTTAATTGCATTTCTTGCTTTTTTTTCAATACTATTATTAGTTCTAAAAAATACAGATAGTGATGTTATTTTTTTAGATAGTATAACGACAGCATTTAGCCTAACTGCTATGCTACTGTTAGCTAGAAGAAAATTAGAGAACTGGATTTATTGGATACTTGCAGACCTAATATATATACCCTTATTTATCTATAAAGAGCTTTACATAACAAGCCTCCAATATTTTGTTTTCCTAGCACTGGCAATATCTGGTTACTTTCTATGGAGAAAAAAAGTTAAGCATGAAAAAGATTAGCATTGTAGGACCTGAGTCCTCTGGAAAAAGTACTTTAGGTGTCTATTTGTCCAGAGTTCTGGATTGTAGTCTAATTCTAGAATATTCAAGGGAGTATCTAGGAAATAAAAAAAAATACGGATTTTCTGATCTAACAAAAATTGCAGAAAAACAGAATAGGCTGTATAACAAAAAAATTAATGAGAGAGGAAACTTTATAATTTCTGACACATGTCTTTTAGATATCGAAGTTTGGAGTGAAATAAAATTCAAAAAAGTAGATAAAAAAATATTAAAACTTTCTTTGGATGAAGCTTATGATGTTTACTTTTTATGTGCTCCTGATATCCCCTGGCAAGAAGACATTTTAAGAGAAAACCCTGAAGAAAATAAACGAAAATTAATTTTTAAATTATTCGAAAAAAAAATGTCTAATAGAAATCTGAACTATTACGTTGTAGATGGAAATCTAACAAAAAGATTAAAAAGCTGCCTTGGTATTATTCATAAAATGATGTAAATTTATATTATAAAGGGGTGCCTTAAATATAAGGGCTGAGACTATACTCTTAAAGCTGATCCAGGTAATGCTGGCGTAGTAATTTGTTACATACATGTTTAGGAACCCCGCAAATAAATAAATAATAATGAGACTACTGTATCTAATACTTTTATTTGTAACCAAGTTTACAAATGCACAAGAATTTACTATTTCAGGAAAAGTTTTTGATAGTAATGCCAATGTTTTAGCTGGAGCCTCTGTTAATGTGGAAAGCACTAACTTAGGTTCGTCATCAGATATGAACGGAGAATTCAAAATAAGTTTAATAAAAGGTCAATATACTTTATCAATATCATACACTGGATTTCAAACTGTCAGAAAAGAAATTATATTAAATGAAAATAAAAAAATAAATATTACACTACTACCCGAAAACTTAATTTTAGACGAGGTACTAGTAACTTCAGTCAGGGCTAACAATGATATACCAGTAACTTTCTCAAATATAAATAAAAGGGATATTGCCAAAAGAAATTTAGGCCAAGATATTCCCTTACTTCTAAATTACCTACCATCAGTAATTTCCTCATCAGATGCAGGTGCTGGTGTTGGATACACTTACTTAAATGTAAGAGGTTCTAACAGCGAAAGAATAAATGTCACAATAAATGGAATACCATATAATGATGCTGAAAGTCAAGGTACCTTCTGGGTAAACTTAGGAGATTTTGCTTCGTCTACAGAAAACATACAGCTACAACGTGGAGTTGGAACTTCAACTAATGGATCAAGTGCGTTTGGTGCAAGCCTTAACATATTAACTGATGCGATATCTGATGAGGCCTTTGGTGAGTTCTCAAACTCATACGGATCATATAACACCAGGAAGCATACAGTAAAATTTTCTACAGGAAAACTTAATAATCATTTTGAAGTTTCAGGAAGACTTTCAAATATTTATTCAGATGGATATGTTGATAGGGCCTTCACTGATTTAAAATCGTATTTTATTCAAGGGTCCTACATTGATGAAAATACTTTAATTAAAGCACTGAGCTTTGGTGGAGCAGAGAATACCTACCATGCGTTTTATGGATTAGACGCCCAACAACTGTTAGAGAATAGAAGGCAAAACCCTTACACATATGATAATCAGGTTGATGACTACAATCAAAATCATTACCAATTACACTGGAATGAAAAGTTTAGTGAAAACTGGTCAACAAATTTGAGTTTGAACTATACAAAAGGTGCTGGGTATTTTGAGCAATATAAAAAAGAAGAGTCTTCTGTAAAGTTCAATAATATAATTAATGAAGGTAGTGACTTAGTTGTTAGGAGATGGTTAGATAATGATTTCTATGTAATAAATTTTAATTCTACATATACTGATAAAAAGCTAAATCTAATATCTGGGGTTTCTTATAGTAACTATTCGGGTGATCATTTTGGAGAAGTGATCTGGGGAAGTGATCTGTCACCGGGCGCTATGATTGGTGCAAGATATTACTTTAGTGATGCGTTGAAAAAAGACTTTAATGTTTTTTCAAAAGGAACATATAAGGTTAATGACAGGTTATCTACGTATCTAGACCTTCAAGGACGTTTTGTCAACTACCAAACCTACGGATTAACTTCAAGTAGAGACCCAATAGATGTAAATAAAAGTTTTAATTTTTTTAATCCAAAGGCAGGCTTTGTATATAGATTAAAAGATGAAAATAGACTCTATCTCTCATACGCTAGAGCACAAAAAGAACCTAATAGGAATGACTTCGAAAACGGTGTTTCTACATCTGAAAAGCTTGACGACTATGAGTTAGGATGGCGATATTACAGTAAAGATTTTAGCATAAACTCTAACTTATATTATATGAATTATAGCAATCAGTTAGTTTTAACAGGAGACATAGATGATGTTGGTGCGCCAGTAAGGGCGACTAGTGGAAGCAGCTACAGACTGGGTATTGAGTTAGACTTTGATATCATTATAAATGAAAAGTTTTCATTAAGGCCTAATGCAGCTCTAAGCTCAAATAAAAATCGGGATTTCAAGTCAACAATAAATGGAGCACTAATAAATTTAGGAAATACTCAAATCTCCTTCTCACCTAACCTAATAGTTGGAAATATTTTTGTCTATCAACCTTATAAAAAACTACAAATAAGCGTTTTATCTAAATACGTTGGAGAACAGTACATGAGTAACTTAAATAGTAAAGTTACAGAGCAAGATGTTCTAGAAGGATACTTAATCAGCGATATCAACTTTGAATACATCATTAAACCAAAAAGAATATTTCACTCTATAATTATTAACGGGTTGATAAATAATATTTTTAATAAAGAGTATGTAAATAGGGGATACTACTATACATATAATTACTCTGATAATAATGGAAATATCATTACCGGTGACGGAGCAGCATATTATCCACAAGCAACCACAAACTTCCTTATAGGATTAAAAATAAAGTTTTAATTAATTAAGTAAATAAAACTTGTTTTATATTGTTTTACTTGTAAATGAAGTTACCCTTAAAAACCTCTGCTCACCGTAAAAGTCTTTAGTAATGGAATACTTACAACCCCTTAGCATTGAAATCAGCAACCCGACATAGTTTTGATTTATTTCAAAATAAATAACACCATTCTCATTGAGATAATCCTGAGCAAAGCTTAGGATAGTTTTATAAAAATAAATTGGATCTGAGTCTACAAAAAGAGCATCATGAGGTTCATTTTTTAATACTATATCATCAACCTTTTCAATATCTGATTTTGGAATATATGGAGGGTTGCTAATAATCACATCAAAAAATTTGTGTGGCTTGTATTCTTCAACTTTTGAGTATATAAACTTAACTTTATTTGATGTCAAAGAATTATTTTTCTTTGCAACTTTAATTGCTTCCATGGAACTATCAATTCCAACCACGTTAGATTTTATATGATTACTTATGGTGATTGCAATACAGCCACAACCAGTTCCTATATCAAGTATTTCTTTTTTAACATTACTTCTCTCTAGTTTAATTACATTGTTAACTAATTCCTCCGTCTCAGGCCTAGGAATTAGTGTATTTTTATTTATATAGAATTTACTATCATAAAAAAACTCTGAACTAGTGACATATTGAACCGGTACTTTTTTTAATATCTGATCTATATCATTTATAAAAGATTTTTCTTGATTTTCTCCCCATGTAAATTTCTTATTTAAAAGCAAATCTGAACTAGTAATATTAAATTTGAGAAACATATACTTAAGAGAGATATTCTTTGCCTCTCTGTCTGGAAAACTTTTTAATTTTTTTAGTAATTGAGAGTATATTAATTTTGATTCTACCAATGTAAAAATATTTTATGAAAGATAATCACAAAAAATACATTCAGAGAACTTTTTATCTTGCAAAAAAGGGTATTGGGAAAGTAGCTCCTAACCCATTAGTTGGTTGTGTAATAGTTAAAAATAATAAAATAATTGGAGAGGGTTACCACAAAGAGTATGGAGATAAACACGCTGAGATTAACGCTATCAATAGCGTATCTAATAAGAAAGAAATAGATGGTAGCAGTGTTTATATAAACCTTGAACCCTGCAATCATTTTGGCAAGACTCCACCCTGTTCAGATGCTCTTGTGAAACTCAAGCCTAAAGAGGTTATTATATCTAACAAAGATCCAAACCCTTTAACAAACGGAAAGAGCATTAAAAAATTAATCGATAATAATATCAATGTAAAAAGTAATATTCTCAAAGAGGAGGGAGAGGAACTGAATAAAAGATTTTTTAAAAATCAAACTAAAAAGCTACCATTTATAATTTTGAAATGGGCACAGACATCAGATGGGTTTATTGCTAAATCAGATGGTAGCTCAAAATGGATATCAAATGATATATCGAGAACACTTGTTCATAAATGGAGGTCAGAGGAATTGGGTATCTTGGTCGGAGCCACAACCGTTAATAGTGACAACCCTAAATTAAATGTTAGATCTTGGAATGGAAAAAATCCAATCAGGGTTATCATTGATCCAAATAATAGATGTTCTAATGAAAATGATATCTTATCAGACTCTCTACCAACACTGATTTATAATAAAAAAAGAGAGAGTAAAGTTCAAAATAAACAGTTTGTGAGGTTGTTAGAGTTTGATTTAATGAACATTTTAAAAGATATTTTAAGTAGAGGAATCTCTAGTATAATGGTAGAGGGTGGGTCGTTTACACTAAAGTCATTTATTGAAAATAATCTGTGGGATGAAGCTAGAGTGTTTGTATCAGATGGAAAGTTTAAAAATGGTATAAAGGCACCCAAAATAAAGTTAAGCAACCCACAAAAAATTGGAAGTGACCTGTTATATTTAATTAAAAACTATGCATGATTTTTTAATACCAAAGGATAAAAGCAAAGAGGAAAAATATAGAAATATTGTTTCGCAAATTGAGAGTTTAGTTGAGAACGAAAGTAATATTATTAGTATTCTCTCTAATATTTCAGCAGCTATTCATCAAACATTCAAATGGTTATGGGTTGGATTTTATATAGTAAAAGGGGATGAACTTATACTTGGCCCATTCCAAGGTCCAGTAGCATGCTTTAGAATTAAAAAAGGAGAAGGAGTATGTGGTAAAACATGGTTACTTAGGAAGACAATAATAGTTCCCGACGTAGAAAAGTTTCCCGGGCACATAGCTTGTAGCTCTCAGTCTAGGTCAGAGATAGTATTGCCTATTTTTAAAAATAAAAAAACTTATGGTGTTCTTGATATCGATAGTGAAGAGCTAAATACATTTGACAGTATAGACCAACAGTACCTTGAAGTTTTAGTGGGAATAATTGAAAGAAAGTTAATTGATAATTCCTAACTCAGTTACGCCAGCGATTGTTGTCTGATCTACTTTTATTTTAGGTTTGAAATCTAGGGGTAAAAATATATCTGCTCTAGAGCCAAACTTAATAAAACCCAACTGGTCGGACTGTTTTACACTCGAATTAAGTTTAGAATAATTAATTATCCTCCGGGCTACAAGTCCAGCGATTTGTCTAACTAAAATAGTAATATTTTTATTCTCAATAACCGTAGTAGTTCTTTCATTCTTTGTACTAGATTTAGGGTGCCAAGCAACCAGATATTTTCCCTTATGATACTGGTAGTAATTAATTTTTCCAGAGATAGGATATCTATTTACATGTACATCAAATGGAGACATAAAAATTGATATCTGTAGTTTTTTTTCTTTAAAATATTCTCCCTCATAAGATTCGCCAATAAATACTACTTTACCGTTTGCTGGTGAAATAATACAATTTTCTTTATCTCTCTTATCAATTTTTGGGCTTCTAAAGAACTGAAGAAAAAATAAAAAAACAGAAAATGTTAATATACTAGAAATAAGAAAAATTGATGAAAGTAAATAGAAAATAAATATGTTTATGACAACTACTGAGACAAACAACATACCTAAAAAAAACCTCCCCTCTTTATGAATCCTCATCATTTTTTTGAAAAGTAAAAGAGCCATCTCTATACCTATAAGTACGAGAAACCTTATCAATAGCAGCTATGTATGCGGCTGTCCTCAAAGAAATATTATATTTTCTTGATATGGCAAAAACATTATTAAAAGCTTGCTTGATAATAGAGTCACTCCTTCTATATACCCTATTCTTTGTCCACTTGAACCCTAACCTATTTTGAACCCACTCGAAATATGATACAATAACACCCCCAGCATTAGCTAAAATATCAGGCACAGCAACTATTCCCTTCTTCTCCAGAATTGGGTCTGCTTCATGTGAAGTTGGACCGTTTGCCCCCTCAACTATTAATTTTGCTTTTATTTTATCTGCATTTTTTTCAGTTATTGTGTTTTCAAGGGCTGCTGGTATTAAAACATCTACCTCTAGGGTTAGGAGCTCCTCGTTTGAAATTTGATTTCCACCTTGAAAATTTTCAAGAGTTCCATTATTTTCATTTTTATGAGTTATTGCCTTACCTACATCTATTCCGTCTTTATTAAAATAACCACCGGTAACATCAGATATTGCAACAACCGTACATCCCCTTTCCTTCAACAACTGTGCTGCCCATGTCCCAACATTCCCAAATCCCTGTATTGCTACAGTTGCCTTAAATGGATTAATTTTCATTTTAGTCAAGGCAGATAAAGTAGATACCATTACTCCCCTTCCTGTAGCTTCAATTCTTCCAACTGAACCACCAAGGATAATTGGTTTTCCTGTAACGACTGCATTTACAGTTGTACCTTTTGCTCTTGAGTATTCATCCATAAGCCATGCCATTTGATTTGGGCCCGTTCCCATGTCAGGAGCTGGAATATCCTTGTCTGGACCGAAAACATCGTGCATAGCTTGAGTGTATGCCCTAGTTAATCTCTCTAACTCCGATTGGCTCATCTGATGGGGATTACATTTAACTCCTCCCTTGGCTCCACCGTAGGGTATATCAACAACAGCACATTTCCAAGTCATCCAAGCAGCAAGAGCAGTAACTTCATTTAAATCTACGCTATCATCAAATCTAAGACCTCCCTTTGAGGGTCCTAATATATTTGAGTGAATTACCCTGTAGCCCTCAAAAACTCTTATTGATCCGTCATCCATAGAAATTGGTAAAGAAACAATTATTTTTTTTACCGATGACTTTAGCACACTATAGACTTCATCATCTAGCTTGAGATACTCTGCAGCAACATGGAATCTCTTCATCATAGATTCAAGAGGGTCCTTGTCGTGTGAGATAGGAGCCGGTTCTTTATAACTCATATCTTTGTTTGGGTTTAATTATGTAAATCTACAATTTTAAGTGAGCTGATCAATAATTTTTAGATAAAAATACACGTAAGGTATTACAAAAAAAAAGCTGTCAAAACGATCTAAAAAACCGCCGTGACCTGGCAATTTATTTCCACTATCTTTTAAATTGAAATTTCTTTTTAGTAACGACTCAAAAAGATCACCAAAAACACCTGATATCAAAACTACAATAGAGAAAAACACCCAGTAAATTAATGTTTGGTGTCCACTCCAAAAGAATTCTTTTATTAAGTAAGCCATTAAAATATTCGCCGAAAGCCCAAATAATACACCTTCCCACGTTTTCATTGGAGATACTGATTCAAATAGTTTTTTTCTACCGAAAAGAGATCCGCCAAAATATGCAGCAGATTCGCTGGTCCATAAAAATAATAATGTTGCCATGAGGTATATTGAATTATAACCATTGCCATCAAACACAATAAAATTGAGTAAAGAGATGGGTAAAGAAATATATAGTATACCAAAAAATGTTACGGATACATTTGATAGTGTCTCGCTATTGTTTGAACTGTAAAGGGCGGAAAGACAGACTAAGGGTAATATAGGTATCAATAGAAAATAAATCCCTAACAAGCTTCCCTTACTAGCATAAAAAAAAGTAGTAATAAATATGACAACTGACAGAAAAACCCCAAGATTATAATTTGGCCTAAATCCGTTACTGCCTAATATCTTGAAATACTCTCTAGAAGATAAAAAAATAATCAATACAAAAACAGCTAAATAAGAGACCTCATGAAGTGCTGAAAGGAGCAGCAGAGAACCGCCAAACATTCCAGTTAAAACGCGGCGCTTAAGATTGTCCTTATTCATAATTTTTACTTAAAATATTTCTAGTTTTTACAACAGCTAGAATGAATAGGAAAAAACTAAATGCTAAAATTGAGATTGGTATATCAGGAGACGAGTTTATTGGCATGTCAAAATCTTCACCAAAAAAACCACTTTTAGCTGCATAAACTAAAGATATTCCTATAAAATTATTTAATGCATGAGCAATTACTGGGTAAATTAAACTTCCAGACCAGTAGAACATATAGCCAAATAATACACCCAGAAGAAATCGAGGGAAAAACCCATAGAATTGTAAATGAAAAGCACTAAATAACAATGCACTCAACACAATTGCGACATGGGGATTATTAAGTAATAGTTTAAAGTTTTTTTGAAGCACTCCCCTGAAAAAATATTCTTCGCAGAAGCCTGGTATTATAGCTATCGTTAATATACCTATTAGGTATTCGGTAGTGTTATCAAAAGATATAAGATGTATGGTTAAGCTCTCTAATTGTTTTTCTTTCAATGTAGCCCATTCCTCAAATCCAGACATAAACTCAGGAAATGATATGGCTCTATTCCATTCTATAACTGGAGCATTTAAAATGATAAATAAAAAAGTAGTTATAATAATAAAAACAAAAGGTAAAATCCTAAAATGATTAAAATTCATTAAATAATCTTTATTCTTTCGAACTACAAAAAAGGGTAGAAGAAAAAAAAGAAGAAATAATGAATTTGAGAACATTAGCATCTTCCTATCTATTCCTTCGTAAGATATATCGGCTGGAACCTCAACCATATTAGAGAGAATACTTAATATTAAGAGAGGAGAGACTGATAAAATAATAAATAGCAATTCTTTGAAGTGTTTATTCATTATGTTTTTTATTTGTGAATTATTAAAAGGTTAAAATACTTCTTTTTATGAAGATTGACAATTTAGAATTAGGTGATTTCCCATTACTTCTTGCCCCTATGGAGGATGTCAGCGATCCCCCATTTAGATCTGTATGTAAATTAAATGGTGCAGACTTAATGTACACAGAATTTATATCGTCTGAGGGCCTTATAAGAGATGCAGAAAAAAGTGTTCAAAAACTTGATATATACGATTCTGAGAGACCAATAGGAATTCAAATATTTGGAGATAAAATAGATTCTATGAGACAGGCCGCTAGCATAGCCGAATCTGCTCAACCCGAGATACTTGATATAAATTATGGATGTCCTGTAAAAAAAGTTGCCTGTAGAGGAGCAGGTGCGGGAATACTAAAAGATCTAGATAAAATGCAGAAAATGACTGCAGAAATCGTAAAACAAGTAAATATCCCGGTAACAGTAAAAACAAGACTCGGATGGGATGATAACACAATCAAAATAGTTGAGGTTGCTGAGAGATTACAGGATGTTGGAATCAAGGCCCTATCAATTCATGGTAGGACAAGAAAACAAATGTATAAAGGCACCGCTAACTGGAATTACATTGCCGAGGTAAAAAACAATCCGAGGATATCAATTCCTATTTTTGGTAATGGTGATATAGATTCCCCAGAGAAAGCGAAAGAATACAAAGAAAAATATGGTGTGGATGGTATTATGATTGGTAGGGCAGCTATTGGGAATCCGTGGATATTTAATCAAATTAAAACGTACTTAAATACTGGTGAAAAAATGGAAAAGCCGAGCATAAAAGAGAGGGTAAGTATTCTAAAAAAACACCTAAACTTCTCAATAGAATGGAAAGGCGAGAAATTAGGACTGGTTGAAATGAGGAGACACTACTCAAACTACTTCAGGGGTGTAGAGAATTTTAAAGAGTACAGAATGAAATTAGTTTTAAGTGAGTCTTACAGTAATTCCATAGAAATTTTAAATGAAATTTCAGAAAAGTTTATAGCTAAAGAGAATGTTCTTACATGAAAAATCAAAATGTGTTAGCTTGGTTTTTGTTGCTTTTGCTAGCTGTAATATGGGGTAGCTCTCCAATTCTCATAAAGAAAGCATTAATCCAGCTTGATCCCTTCGAAATTGGTGCCCTCAGACTCAGTTTAGCTTCTATAGTCTTAATGCCATTTCTATATAAAAACCTGAAGGAAATTAGGAGAGGTGATTACTTTATCTTATTTATTTCAGGAGTTGTAGGAAGTGTAATTCCTTATTTTCTTTACCCAATTGCTCAAACTAGAATTGATAGCGCGACCTCAGGAGTTCTAACTTCACTCACCCCTTTTTTTGCTCTTATAATTGGGGTTATTTTTTATAAACTTAAAGCTACAAAAAATAATATTTTTGGTTTGGTTTTTGGCTTTTTAGGAACCTCTATTTTAATATTATTTTCTAGCTCAACAGATGGTTTTAAGGCTGATCTTTTTGGTTTATTTGTTGTTGCTGCTACCCTATTATATGGCATCAATCTCAATCTCGTTAAGTATCACCTGAGCCACCTAAAGCCAATAACTATAACTAGTTTCTCCATAGTCTCAATTCTACCAATCACCTTATATATTTTATTTGCAAATACTGAGTTTTTATCTCATCTAGAGAATATTAACCAATTTAAAAATGAATTTACCTACGTATTTATTCTCGGGGTTCTTGGGACTTCAATAGCCACATTAATCTTTTATAATTTAATTAAAATTAAGGACACTGTTTTTGCCTCTATGGTCACATATTTGATGCCGATAGTAGCTATTGCCTTTGGGGTACTAGATGGTGAAAAAATAAACCTAACTCAACTTCTAGGTATGCTTCTAATATTGTTAGGTGTTTATGTTAATGGAAGAAAAAACTAGGCCACTTCCCAGGCCTTTTTCATAAGTCTTTTAGTGAGTGCTATTCCATCCATCTCTGAGTGGCTTGTGCCTTCATATTCAATAGAGACATAACCCCCATATCCAAAGTTTTTTACGATTTTCATCATTTTGAAAAAATCTATCTCTATACAATTACCCTCCTCATCAAAGTTTATCGACTTTGCACTAACACTTCTAGCAAAAGGAAGTAACTCCTGAACTCCTTTATATTTATCATACTCAACCGCACAACCTCCCAAAGCCCCCCAATCCGATAATTGTTCTGGTTTGGATCTAATACAAAAATTACCAAAGTCCGGTAATGTACCTATATTATTTAATTTGGAATTTTTAATGACATCTACGAGCCATTTTGCATCTGACGAATACCCACCATGGTTCTCAACAATAACATCAATTCCAAAAGGCTTAGAGAACTCTCCTAGGGCAAATAAAGATTCTGATGCATACTTACTAACCTCTGACTCACTACCTCTTCCAGCTGCATTTACCCTTATATGATCACAACCTATAAACTGTGCTGCCTCTACCCATTTCTTATGATTTTCAACTGCCTTATTTCTTTTTCTATAATTTGATTCGCCTAAGTTTCCTTCGTTATCGATCATGATCAATAAGTTCCTTACCCCAATTCCGTTAGAGCGTTGCTTCAACTCTGAAAGATAGCTTTTGTTTTTAGCCTTATTGTGAAAAAATTGATTCACGTATTCAACAACTTCAATACCGAATTGCTCCTTTGCTACTTTAGCAAAATCTAAATTATCCAACTTACCAGAATTAATAGATTTATTTAATGACCACTGTGCTAAACCTATTTTAAGGGGGGCACTTGAATTTCCATATAAATTACCTGAAGATAATAATGGGATCGATAAAAGAGAATTCTTTATAAATTTTCGTCTAAACATAATCTTTAATATATAAAAAATTATTGATAGACACTACTAAATAAAACTCCATCATAATTTTTTTCTCCAGCACTGATCTTAACAGGTAACTTATTTTCTTTTCGTGGCACTGGACAAGTGGTGAATATTGAAAATACACATGGTGGATTTAATGATTTATTAAAATCAATGATTACGTTACCATTCTCATCTTCAGGTAAAATATACAAATACCTTCCTCCTCCATAAGTATCGTATCCATTAGTTAAGTCCTCAAATGCAACAAAAAATTTTCCAGAAGCAGATATAGTTGGCTCAAAAGAAAAATCTTTATCACCAAAATTAAAATGAATAACTCCAGGAATAGCATCTAAATAACTATCGCCCAATATATTTTTAAAGCTTAAAACTTTAGGCATATCATATTTTTCATATCTACCCTGAATAACATAATCTAACGAATAAGGAAAAAAATCGATCACTAACTTAGTATCTAACATTTGGTGTTTTAAATTCCTGATTCTAATAGCCTTAGATCCTGAATCCAAATGAACAAACCAAACATAACTCCCCAACGAAAAAGAATTTTTTATATCATAAAAATTATATGAAATCCTTTCTACCTCTAAAGTGTCATTCAAGATAACCGGTAAATTAAATTTAAAAGTAATTAGTGAATCTTCAAGAATTACATTAGCTAATAACTCAGGAAGATCACCTGGAATTTTAATGTCATTTGATTCTCCTGAACCCATTAAATAGTTACCATCCTGAACTGGATAGAGTCCTGCAATATTTAGATACCCATCATCTGTAAAAAGCTCATCATATCTCTTTTTTTTCCACGAGATATGCTCTTCAGGATCTTGGGTTTCACATGCAGAAGTGAAAAGAAATGAAAAAATTAAAACTCTAAATTTCATTATATTTATAAAGTTAATATATATAATGATTCTTAAAATACTCTTTGCTATACTTCTATTCCCTCTGTCCCAAAAAAAGGATAAAACATTCATAAAGACAGAATACATTTCAAAAGAAAATGAATTTTCAGTAATAGTCTTAACAGAAACGCAAGGCTATGTCCACCACGCTGCTATCAAACAAGGGATAAAACTTATTTCAAGACTTGGGAAAGAAAATAACTTTAATGTAACCCATACAAATAGCTCAGAATATTTATCCAGTAAAATTCTAAAGAAAAATGATGTTTTAATTTTTCTATGTACAACTTTAGATGTTTTAAATGAGAATGAAGAGGAGAGAATGAAAAAATTCATAAAAGACGGAAAGGGTTTTGTTGGAATTCACTCTGCAACTGATACTGAATACGATTGGGGATGGTATGGAAAATTAGTAGGAGCTTACTTTTTAGACCACCCTAAAATTCAGCCTGCAACAATAACAACTATTGACAGAGATCATATATCAACTAGTCACCTTGCTAAAACGTGGGAGATTGAAGATGAATGGTACAACTTTAAGGATTTAAACCCATCTATAAACGAGCTCCTTAATCTAGAAGAAAACTCTTACGAAGGTGGAAAAAATGGAGAATATCATCCCATAACATGGTATCATGAATTCGGAGGAGGAAGGTCTTTCTACACGGGCCTAGGTCATAGAGGAGAAACTTATCATGATGAGAGGTTTATTAAGCTACTTTTAGGAGGCATTCTTTATGCGGCAGGGAACTAAACGTGAAAAAGATTTGACCCTTTCTTACTGCTATCGTATACCCTGAAAGACACAACCTCTCCAATAGCTGTAACAGCTCCTTTAGATATGACTTCACATGAAATGTGAACTTTCTTTTCAGAATATGAGATTATTCTCGCCTTCAATTTAATAGTATCATTAGGCGTTGGTTTTAAATACTTAATCTTCATAGAGCCTGTCGCATATTTATATTCAGGCGAAGAACCTAACGACCTTTTTTCGTGTTTATAGGCGTATGCCATTGATGTCCCCATAGCATGACAATCTATAACTGTTGCGATTATGCCCCCATTCATAATACCCTTCCAGCCCTGATGAATATTTGTTGGTGTCCAAATACACTCTGCTACTTCACCCAGCCAATAACTCTTAATGTGAAGTCCACCCTTGGTGTTATTACCACAACCAAAACATATATTATTTGGCATATAATCCTGAAAAATATCTTTAGATTTTTTTGATAACATGAATACTTAAATAATATTAGTAAATATGATTAAAATAATTGATATAAACTTTTTGAATAAAAAAGCCGCAATAGGATGTTTTTTGATTAAAGACAATGATGATATTGTTTTGATAGAAACAGGTCCATCTATTTATTATGATAATATCAAAAACTCCCTAAATAAGATAAACATAGACATTAATAGAATTAAAAACGTTTTGGTGACTCATATTCATCTTGATCATTCTGGAGGGGCTTGGAAATTTGCAAGGAATGGAGCTAATATATATGTTCACCCTAAAGGGTCTCCACACCTCATTTCTCCCGAAAGACTTATGTCGTCTGCGACAAAAATTTATGGGGATGAGATGGATAGGTTGTGGGGAAGCGTTAAAGATATTAACTCAGAAAAAGTGATATCAGTTGATGATAAGCAAATAATTAGAATAGGGAGTTTAGAGTTTAAGGCTTTACACACTCCTGGACACGCAAGCCATCATATAGCTTGGGGTTTTAATGATACTATTTTCACTGGTGATGTGGCAGGAGCCAAAATACATAATGGCCCTGTTCTTCCTGCTTGCCCACCGCCAGATATTGATTTGGAAAAATGGGAGGAAAGCCTCAAAATACTAGAAGAAGAAAACCCACAAAAAATATATCTCACTCATTTCGGTGAACACAAAAATATTAAAAGTCATATCGATGAGCTTAGAACAGTTTTATCAGATTGGTCATTATGGATATATGAAAAGAGAAAAATATTTTTGGATAATGAAATTCTAACTAAAAAATTTAATGAATATGTTTATAAAAAAATGCAAGCAGCAAAAATTAACGATAAATTAATAAAGCAATATTACGCAGCTAATCCACCTTATATGAGCGTTGCTGGTTTAAAAAGATATTGGGAGAAAAATGATAAATAAATTAAAGAATATTTTAGGTAAAGAAATAATTCCTGGTTTTAAAGGTAAGTTTATTCACGGAAAGGATATGACATTGGCATTTTGGAAAGTCAAAAAAGGAAGCAAAATTCCACCACATGAGCATATTCACGAACAAACATTATATGTCAAAAGTGGAACATTTGAATTGGAAATAAATAATAAAATCAAAACCTTAAAAGAAGATGAGATTTGTGTTATACCATCAAATGTCACTCATGCAGGTAAGGCATTAACAGATTGTGAATTAATAGATGTTTTTGTACCAACAAGAAAGGAGTATTCAAACTAATAAAAATGGATTTTTCTAAAAAGACTTTCAGAAATTTAGTTAACCAATCCAATAAAATGATTGAGAGCTGGTACTCACAAAAAATAAGGGGTGAAAAAATTTATGAGAATAAAACCCCATCAGAAATTAAAAAAGTTTTTCGTCTAGGAGAAAAAAATAAGCAATGCAAACCAGAAGATGTGCTCAGCCATCTTGATAAAAACTTACTTAAATATTCCAATTTTAATCCAAGCCCAAATTATTATGGTTACATAAC